>Ga0194123_10000955_pt1 | contig 48047 bp, 37 predicted proteins | sample TA2MahsurfametaG_5_FD_155479 | JGI IMG/M metagenome (GOLD analysis project Ga0194123, IMG submission 155479) | Freshwater microbial communities from Lake Tanganyika, Tanzania - TA2015023 Mahale A surface | ecosystem: Environmental > Aquatic > Freshwater > Lake | place: Tanzania: Lake Tanganyika... | reverse complement strand
AGTTCAATCATGGGTAATGAAGGAGACGAATTTGTGAAAATGTTTCAAGTATCGATTCAATTTGGTGCCATATTAGCTGTTGTTTGGCTTTTTTGGAAAAAGTTTATGGATTTTAAATCACTTAATTTCTATATCAAGCTAGGAGTCGCTGTTATACCTGCACTCGTGCTTGGAAAATTATTCGACGACCAAATCGAAAAAATATTAGAAAAACCCATCCCCATTGCAATTACTTTAATTGTGGGGGGTATGATTTTATTATTTATTGACAGTTTTTTCAAACATCAAAAAATAAATGATGAAGCAGCAATTTCAACGAGAAAAGCCCTGATAATTGGGTTTTGGCAGTGTTTAGCCATGATGCCGGGAACAAGTCGCGCAGCGGCATCAATAATTGGCGGAATGCAACAGGGACTCACTAGAAAAATGGCGGCAGAATTTAGTTTTTTCCTTGCGGTTCCTACTATGTTGGCAGTTACAACGTACAGTATATTATTAAAGGACTGGAAAGTCAATGACACAGCTTGTAAAGGTTATGAGATGATAACTTCTAGTCAAGAACATATTATTATGTTTTTGCTGGGAAATGTCATTGCATTCCTCGTTGCAATATTCGCAATAAAGTTTTTTATCGAACTTATTCAGAAATTCGGTTTCCGCGTTTGGGGATGGTATAGAATTGTCGTTGGTTGCGGGTTATTAATCTATTTTCTGTAATGGACTTTCTCTCGGGAGAAACGATTCTTGTCGACAAACCATACGGTTGGACATCCTTTGATGTTGTCAATAAAATAAGGTGGAATCTTAAGCAAAAGCTGAAAATAAAGAAAATAAAAGTAGGACATGCCGGTACCTTAGACCCACTTGCCACAGGACTACTTGTGATCTGTACTGGGAAACATACCAAAAAAATAGCGCAACTTACAGGGGCCCCAAAGTCTTATACAGGAACTATTTTACTGGGAAAAACTACCCCCTCCTTTGATTTGGAAACCGCATACGACTCAGACCAAGATACAAGTCATATAAAATCAGAACAAATTGAAAAGGTACGCGCGGAATTTATTGGGGTTCAACAACAAACTCCTCCGCTATATTCTGCTAAACAAATTGATGGAAAACGAGCTTATGATTATGCGAGAGCAGGTAAAAATATTGAGCTAATTTCGAATGAAATTGAAATCACTTCATTCGAAATCAACGCGAATCGTTTCCCAGAAATTGACTTTAGTATTCATTGCTCCAAAGGAACATATATCCGATCTGTTGCCGCTGATTTTGGTAAAAAATTGGGTTGTGGTGCTACACTTACAACGTTGCGCAGAACTGCCTCAGGAACCCTTTCTTTGAAGGATGCAAAAAGTGTTGAAGAGTGGTTACAAATGATTCAAGCACTAGAATAGATTACCTTTTTAAAAAAGTATTGTATCTTTGAGGCCCATTAAGTCCAGTACTTAATGCCCCGGTGGCGGAACTGGTAGACGCGCTGGATTCAAAATCCTGTTCTTTCGGGAGTGCCGGTTCGATTCCGGCCCGGGGTACAAAAGCAGAGGAAACCTCTGCTTTTTTCTTTTTTCGTAGAAAATATGATCGAATTCTTCCCGAAAGTAACTAACTAAATATATCACACATTCGTTGCTGTGCCTCACTTAATGGTCTAATGAAAAGATGCCCGCCCAAGTGAAAGGGGACAAAGGTTGGCCATCGTTTATTCGTTGGTTTAATTATCAAAATAATAGTATCTTAGACATCAAGAATCAAAGCGATATGACAAGATCAAGTTACTTTTTAGCATTTACATTTTTATTTTTGGGAATTTTATCAGTTCATTCACAAGGATGCGCAAATGCATTCCAATGGCCAAACAATAGCGTTACACCGACCGCAAACTGGGCAACCATCGCAGTGGATAATTGGGCTGGTGATTTTGCTGTAGTAAATGTTGTTTCAGGAAATTTATACGAGTTTTCGACTTGCGCTGCCAATGGATCAAATGTAACCTATGATTCCGAGTTGACCTTAACAACTAATGCGAATGCCCTACTTATATACAATGATGATTTTTGTGGCTTGCAGTCCTACATATCATGGACAGCAACATTTACCGGAACTGTAAGAATTCATTTAACTGCATATCCCTGCCTGACGAATTCAATAAACTCATCCATTCGAGTAAAAACAGGTATCGCTCCTCCTGCACCAATAAATAACACGTGCGCCAATGCCACAACCTTAACACCAAGTTCAACCTGTAATTTAGTTTCTGGATCAACCTCGGCCGCCACAGAAGATCCGTATACGGATCCCAGTTGTGATCCTGGGATCATAAATGACGTTTGGTATACATTTAATTCAGGAGCCAATACCTCCCTCAATTTAACGGTGAATCTTGGAACAGCAAGTTGGATTGGTGTTGAGTTTTTTACTGCTTGTGGCGTTCTTGCAACAGGACTTTCATTGGGTGGTATCCCTGCAAATTGCGACTTCAACACTTCTGCACCAAATCCCACACTTATTTCCGGACTTATTCCAAATACGACATACCGAATGCGGCTTTTTACAAATGTCACCTTCGATATTCCGGGTACATTTACGGCATGTTTGACGACTCCCCCGCCTCCAACAGTATCCGTTAACAGTTCAACAATTTGTTCCGGGCAATCCTTTACTCTAACAGCTACTCCATCTACGAGTGGAGGAACGTATTTGTGGAATAACGGCGCGACGACACAATCTATCATCGTAAATCCGACTTCAACAACGACCTACTCCGTGACCTACACAAACAATGGAACTGCTACCGGATCGGGAACGGTTACTGTATATTCCTTACCCACTATAAATGCCGGTCAAGATGTCACAATATGTCAAGGTGCATCAATAAATCTTAACGCAACGGGAGGCACTAGCTATGCTTGGACAGGCGGACCTTCAACTGCAAATTACAACGTGAGCCCAACATCAACAAGTACTTTCACCGTTTCAGGAACGGATGCAAACGGATGTAGCAATACAGATCAGGTGGTGGTTAATGTAAATCCTCTCCCGGTGATAAATACAATTTCTAATCAGACACTGTGTTCGGGGATAACTACTGCTGCAGTGACATTTTCAGGAACGGCAGGAGCAACGTATAATTGGATAAATAATTCACCAAGTATCGGTTTGGCTGCTTCAGGTAGCGGTTCTGTCCCCTCTTTTATTGCAGTAAATTCAACACCTTCGCCCGTCACTGCAACAATAACAGTAACTCCCACTTTAGTCGGATGTAATGGGACACCACTTACATACACCTATACCATAAACTACGCTCCAAGTGCAACGTCAACCGTAAGTGCATGTGAAAACTACGTGTGGAATGGCCAAATGTATACACAGAGTGGAACTTATGTCCAAACAATACCATCGAACTTACCTTGTGACTCGGTTTTGTATTTGAATTTAACTATTCTTGGTCCAATAAATGGCGAAACGGTAGATGTATCCGCTTGTAACTCATATTCTTGGCAAGGGCAGACTTATTCGCAATCTGGGACTTATTCTGATACGATACAAACTGCTTCGGGATGCGACTCAATAATTCATTTGAACCTTACAATTAATAATTCTTTGACCGGTCCTACGACAGAAATAAGTGCTTGCGATAGTTACACATGGAATGGACAAACGTACACTCAAAGTGGAACCTACACATATAATGGAACAGCTGAAAGTGGATGTGATTCTTTGGCAACATTGGTATTGACAATTAACCACGGACCAATAAACACAACCCTGGTTGATAATGCGGGAACTTTAACCACTACCTCTCAAAATGCATCTACATACAGCTGGTTGGATTGCACTACCAATACGTTAATTCCTGGCGAAACAGGAACAACGTACCTACCAACCTACACGGGTATGTTTGCTTCTATAGCCACAAATAATTGTGGTTCTGACACCTCACAATGTATTGAAATGGAAGTCCAAGGGTTGAATGATCTAAATACACAGACCTTCATTATTTATCCCAACCCAACAAAGGATCTTATCACTATTAATGCTCAGAAATCCAAAATCCAAACTGTGGAACTTATAGATTTAAATGGGAAATCAGTAATAAAAAAAGCCATAAATACGCACGTATTTCAACTTGATTTAACATTTTTTTCGGAGGGTATTTATATATTGAAAATTTGCAATTCTGAGAATATGTCGACTCTACACAGAGTCGTAAAGACTAATTTTTAGAGATAAACACGCATAATATAAATCATTTTACTAAAAAATCCCCTCAAAGTTTTAAGGGGATTATCAGTACTCGAGGCGGGACTTGAACCCGCACGGGCAAAACGCCCACAGGATTTTAAGTCCGGCGTGTCTACCAATTCCACCACTCGAGCAATCCTGGAGCGAGAGACGGGATTCGAACCCGCGACCCCGACCTTGGCAAGGTCGTGCTCTACCAACTGAGCTACTCTCGCGTTTTATGTCAAATTGTGATATCTAAAATATCCCTACTTCCCCATTTCAAACGGGGCACAAATATACTAAAAAAAGTTACGTTCAAAAAAATAATACTTTAAATTATTGCATAAACACATACATGATTACATTTGCTCCCATTTTAAGAGCTTGTTGTCTTTTTTCAGGTGGATCATTATGAACAGATGGATCTTCCCATCCATCCCCAAGGTCTGTTTCGTAGGTATACAGACAGAGAATTCTCCCTTTGTCAATAATCGCAAATGCCTGTGGACTTTTTCCATCGTGCTCATGAATTTTTGGTAATCCTTCGAAATTGTTTTTTTGATGAAAAATGGGATGATTTGTGGGTAATTCAATAAGTTCTTTATCCGGAAATACCTTTTTGATTTCAGAGCGAACATATTGATCCATTCCATAATTATCATCAATATGTAGAAAACCACCAGACTGCATATATAAACGTAGATTATCTGCCTCAGCTTTACTAAAAAATACATTTCCATGACCTGTCATATGAACGAATGGATACATAAAAATATCCTTACTTCCAGCCTCCACGAATGGAACATCTTTGGATATATTGGTTCCAAAAGTTTGATTACAATAGTTAATAAGATTAGGCAAGGATGTAGGATTAGCATAGTAATCGCCTCCGCCATTATACTTAAGCACAGCCAATTTATAAGTTCCCTGCTGAGCAAATAGGGCAAACGGAAATACGAAATGAAAAATTACCAAGCGCTTTGCCGATAGGGAGGATATTATCAAAGTAAGCATACGAATAATCGAAGAATGATTTTGTAAAATATACTGTTGATTCATACTATTAAGAGGGTGTAAAAAGCATTTCAACATGCGGAATTCCATCTTCAAGATACTCTTTACCCGTAGTGATAAAACCATGTTTGTTATAATATTCCTCTAAATGTTTTTGGGCAGATATTCGAATGGCAGAATTTCCAAATTCCTCTTGACAGAATTTAATACTTTCTTCCATTAATTTATGCCCAATTCCTTGACCTCTCACCTCTTCAACAATTACCACCCTTCCAATTGAAACCTCAGGATATGATATTCCTGCGGGCAAGATTCGAGCCGTGGCAATAATGTTCCCAAAACCATTTCGACAAATAACGTGATAACTTTTTTTATCTTTCCCGTCCAAATCAAGATATGCACAATTTTGCTCTACAACAAAAGCTTTTAAACGAATTTCGATCATATCGTGAAATTCATTCAAACTTAATTCACTGAAATATTTAAATTGCCAGTTTAACTCCATTAATTAATTTTACAATGGTCGAATTTACAAAAAAATAATTTTTATTGGTCGACAATTAAGAATTCAATTTCATTAATTTACCAAAAGTAAAAAGAAAACTGCTATATTTGCACCCGAATAAACGGAGGTTGTAGCTCAGCTGGTTAGAGCGCCGGATTGTGGTTCCGGAGGTCGCGGGTTCGAACCCCGTCTTCCTCCCTAAAAGCTGCTTTAATAGCAGCTTTTCTCATTTTAGCGTTCTTTAGAATTATGAATAAGAGAAATTAAATTAGCTATTTCAATACCACTTTTTTAAAATCTAAATAAATCCAAGAGTCAATATATGAAACCAGCGATCCTCAGTGAATAAAAAATAAAAAACACCGAGACTAATTATAAAAACACTTGCGTGGTAGGTAATCACAAAAAGAGGATCATTTTTCTTGTACATCCAAACTAATAATGGCAAACAGAACAAAGGAATGACAAACATCCAAGCCCAGAAAAACGTAAAATGCACCGGAATCTGATATTGCATGTGCTTTTGAATTGAAATGATTTTAATGGGAGCATGTAAAATCCAACTTCGAATTACAATTACTTCCCGATTGTTTTTGTATAGGCCATAATTTTGCGTTTGAACCCATAATTTCTCTAACCTGGATGTCTCAATTAATGAAATTTGAGCATTACTTATACTTGAATAAACTTGTTTGGAATATCTTTCAACATTTTCTTTAGATCGATGATTGGGAAGTAGTAAATCTAAAAACATGCAAAACGCCAAAACTATTCCAACAATTGATGATACTTTATTCAATTTCCAACGCCATCCCGAACGTAATTTCTTAAAATAATTTGCTAATGCTTTTTCCTGATATTCTTTATTTTCTTCGTACTTGGCACGGGCTTTTTTAACTTTTTCTTCCCACGAGTCATCAGTCCGGGATCGACGATTGGAGTAATCACCTACTTTAGGTTGCTTAACTTTTTTCTTACCCGTGAGAACTTCATATGCCTCTTGAATGAGTAAAAATTTTTCTCTTGCTTCACCACTATTATTTCTATCTGGGTGGTAGTGAAAAGCAAGTTTACGATAATTCCGTTTAATACTATCGATACTTGCATTTTCGGGTAACCCTAAAATTTGATAGTACTTTTTCATTGGTTTAATTGTAATAGTTTTATTGTTTCTTGACGGCTTACTTTACCGCTTGGAGTATAGACAAAACTTTTAAAAAAATAAACATGACGGGGTTTTTGAATACCTAAAAAATCAAAATCCATAGTTAGATCCTTTTCACTGGATTCAATACATAAAATCAATTTTTCACCTAAATTCTTATCTGGTATTCCAAAAACAAAAAATGGGCACTTAATTCGATTTGAAAGCCGATTTTCAATAGCTTCAATATGAATTTTTATCCCGCCTGAATTTACAACAAAGTCTTTTCTTCCCAACCATTTGAAGCGATTACAGTCAATCAACTCAACTAAATCATTGGTTTCAATTGGAAAGTCATTCAGCGCTGGGTAATGGATTTTTAGCGTTTGATTATCACCGTATGAAAATCGTATCCCTGGCATTGCTTGATAAAATTCATCATTTTCATAACCAACTTTTCTAATGGCAACATGACTTGCAGTTTCAGTCATTCCATATCCAAGAAAAACTGTAATTTTTTCATCTTTCAATCTAGAAATAAGATTTTCATTCATGGGTGCCCCACCAACAAGAATGTATTTAATTCTGCGAACTTTGTCTATAGACTCATTTAGCATCTTAATTAATTGCATGGGAGTAACTGCAACAAAATCAAAATATTCTTCGCGCTTTCTTAATGGATTAGATGAGGCGGAATCTATGAATAATGTCATTTTTGATTCCAAGGCTCTAACAAGCATCATCTTCCCTCCTATTGTTGCCAATGGTAAACACAATAATGCTTTCGAATTTTCATTCAAATTAAAAAAAGTATTGGTATTCCTTGCTGAAAACAACAACCCTTTTTTTGAAAGCGTAATTTGTTTTGGAGCTCCAGTTGAACCTGAGGTGTGTGCTTTTAATTCCTGTGATGTAGAATTCCATTCAACCAGAAATTCTTCTACCTCCTTTAATACAGTTCTATCAACCCAAATATTTTTAAGCAATTGTTGCACGAGATAAAATTACCAAATACTATTTCTAAAGAAACTATTAAAACATAAAGTTATTAATACCTAAGTGTCATTAAGGAATACAAAAAAGTGTGTCATAATAAGGTGAGAATCCCGCCCAAATGCCAACTGCAGGACCTTTCAGGTTTGATTTAACATTAATGGGTGATGCAAAAGGACTTCCTTGATTGTCTATTTGTTCCCTTCTTGTTCGGAAAAACTCATAAATCTGATATTCAATTTTAGAGAAACGAATAACCACAGAATCAAATTTTCGGTAATAGCGCTTATATTCCTCCAAATGAGTCGTATCCTTTCGACTCAATGGGTTTTCATATTCTAAGGTACGATACATTCCATTCCAGTACTTATCTCTTATATACCCTCCATAAGGTCGCTTGAAATATTTATCAATTGATTTACCCTCAAAAAAATGTATTCGCTTTACTTCCCAAAAATAAGCATCGCTCATCGTCGATGGATCAGTAAAATTGGCAATTGAAGTTCCATATTCTGAATTTTCAAGGCTTGGTTTCCAATACAAATTAGCTAATCCAATAGGGTTCAATAGTGAAGTTTCTCCATAGATATATCGCTCTTGATGTCGAATAGAAAGTCTATGTTTTTTCCCAAGTCTACCGACGAAGTTCGGATTTTGGGTTGTGTATACCTTAATCGGAAGCAATTTGACCTCGTGTGGTTGCATTTCCAAAATTTCACATACGCGGTATAAACTTTCATTAGGTAAGTCCGAGGTACTCATTGGAAACAATTGAACCGAATCAGAATCAATTGTCATAAAAACTTCAGCATCAGCAATAAATGAATTGAGATACGAACTTAAATCAGTTGGAGCATAAATATACTGCGTTCCAGATAGTAAAACAACGGGAAATTGATCCGTGTAAATTCTTCCTTCAACAACAATTCTTTCATCATTTTGAGGAATGTCAATTTTGACTTCTTTCGTGCACGAAAAAATCAAACCAATAAAAAGTAAAAGTGGTATTTTAAATTTCAAAGATTTGCAACCTCTATTCGTACGAAATTACAAAAATATCTTCATCATTTTTCTTAAAAAATTTCTCTTCTCTTGCAAATGCTTCGAGTCCTATTGGACTTTGTAATTTTTTCAGGGTTGTTTGAGCTTGAATTAATTTTACCTTTGTTGAGTCTCGCTGCTCATCTAATTCTTGCAATTTTACATTTTGCTTCACTAAATGAAAAATATCCCAATCATCCAAAAATAAGGCATACAAAATAAAAATGACGCTTGTAAGTAAGAACTTATTCTTTATCCATGAAAAATATTTTAATTTTAAAAATCGCACGAACAAATTTAAAATTTATATAAAATCTAAAAACTTATTTATTTTGAACTTTTAAAGATTGAATTGTTAAACTCTTTTTATTTCGCCTATTTTAATTTTCATAGTAAGCATGTCAAATTTATTACATTTAGAAATTGACCAAAAAAATTCAAATAAAACTCAATCTGTTAAATAATTTTAATTTTAGATGGTCCACCAATTCAAAATATAACTTACTTTTACCATTCAAATTAGTGAAATGAATCTACACGAGTATCAGGGAAAACAAATTTTAAAATCATACGGTGTGGCCATTCAAGAAGGTATAGTCGTTGATAAAGTTGAGGATGCAAAAGCAGCTGCAAAAAAACTATCAGAAGAAACAGGAACATCGTGGTATGTTGTTAAAGCACAAATCCATGCTGGTGGACGCGGAAAAGGAAAAATTACTGAAACAGGGTCGAACGGTGTTGTTTTAGCAAAAGGAATTGATCAAATTGAAGAGAAAGTAAAAGGCATTCTCGGAGGTCATTTGGTTACACTTCAAACTAATGCAATCGGAAAAAAAGTGAATAAAGTTTTAATTTCAGAGGACGTTTATGTCCCTGGAGACTCTGATCCGCAGGAATTTTATATGTCTATTTTACTTGATCGTGAAAAAGGTTGTAATGTTATCGTTTATTCAACGGAGGGCGGAATGGATATTGAAAGTGTTGCTGAAAAAACCCCTCATCTTATTCATAAGGAGCACATTGACCCTCGAGTTGGGCTACAAGAATTTCAAGTAAGGAAAATTTCATTCAATTTGGGTTTATCTGGCGATGCATTTAAGCAAATGACAAAATTTATTATTTCGCTCTATAAAGCATATGAAGGAATTGACGCTTCGATGTTTGAAATTAATCCTGTTTTAAAAACTTCTCAGAATAAGATTATTGCGGTTGATTCAAAAGTTACAATTGACGGAAATGGATTGATTAGACAACCTGACTGCCTTGCCATGCGCGATGTTACAGAGGAAGATCCTACGGAGGTTGAAGCCGAAGAGGCAGATTTAAACTTTGTTAAACTTGACGGAAATGTTGGTTGTATGGTAAATGGTGCAGGCCTTGCAATGGCGACGATGGATATTATCAAATTATCGGGTGGGAATCCAGCAAACTTTCTTGATGTCGGAGGAACGGCAAATGCAGAAAGAGTTGAAAAAGCTTTCAAAATTATTTTGAAAGACCCAAATGTAAAGGCAATTCTCATTAATATTTTTGGAGGTATTGTACGATGTGATCGTGTTGCCCAAGGAATCGTTGATGCATATAAAAATATGGGTGAGATACCCGTTCCTATTATTATAAGGCTTCAAGGAACAAATGCAGAAGAAGCAAAAAAACTTATTGATGAGTCGGGATTGAATGTACATTCTGCGACGCTTCTTCAGGAGGCTGCTGATAAGGTTAAAGAGTTGTTGGCGTAAAATTATATGAAAATTTAAAAGCCGTTTGCAACCGGCTTTTTTTAAAAGTACATTGATTATGCTTAAAATCGATATGCACTCGCACATTATTCCAAAATATTTACCAAATTGGGCTGAAAAATTTGGTTACGGTGACTTTATTTATCTGAATCATGTCGAAGACGGCATGGCTGATATGATGCAAGGAGGTAAGTTTTTTAGACGCATTAAAGAAAACTGTTGGAACGAAGAACTCCGAATTGACGAATATTCAAATTACCACACGAAAGTTCAAGTGATTTGTACAATTCCTGTTTTGTTTTCTTATTGGGCAAAACCTTTAGATTGTGAAGAATTATCAAAATTTTTAAATGACCATATTGCTGATTTAGTAGTCAGATATCCCAAAAATTACGTTGGATTAGGAACAATTCCCATGCAACATACCGATACTGCAATTCGAGAACTTAAACGATGTAAAGAAATAGGTTTGGTTGGTATTCAAATCGGCTCCAATATCAATACCGAAAATTTGAGTGAAGAAAAATTCTTTCCAATTTTTGAAGCGTGTCAGGAATTAAATATGGCAGTAATGGTCCACCCATGGCAAATGATGGGATTTGATCAGATACAGAAATATTGGTTACCTTGGCTTGTTGGAATGCCAGCTGAAACATCGCGAGCGGCTTGTTCCTTAATATTTGGCGGTGTCATGGAAAAACTTCCAAATCTCAGAATTTGTTTTTCGCACGCAGGAGGTTCCTTTTTGTCGACCATCGGAAGAATTGAGCATGGATATGTTTGTAGGCCAGATTTAGTTGCTATCGATAATCAAGTAAATCCTCGAGAATACATTGGAAAATTTTGGGTGGATTGCATAACTCACGACATAGATGCGCTGAAATATATTTTAAATCTTCAGGGCAGCAGAAAAGTTTGTTTGGGTTCTGATTATCCATTCCCGCTTGGTGATTTAGAGATTGGTAAATTTATTCAAGATAGCAATCTACCTCAAGAAGATATTGAAAATATATTTTACAAATCATCTCTCGATTGGTTAAATCTCGGAATTGAAAAGTTTATTTAATAAGAATAATACAAAATTGAAAAGGCTGCCTTCAGGGCAGCCTTTTCTTAAGTAGTGATTTTTTTATTTATTCTTTTATTATTTTAATCGACTCAATTCCATTCGGATGAGCCACATTAACAAAATAAATACCTGCTTTTAAATTACTCAAATCGAAATCCTCTTGGTTTTCGCCAACATTCCTTTTTGCCAAAACCTTTCCTTCAATATTCGTAAGCGAAATCTCTGAAGCATTTATTAATGTCTTTAATCCATCAACAGCAACTTGTCCATTGGTTGGATTTGGGAAGGCCGATAAAACCGGATTGGTACTTTCCTCTAGACTTGCTCCGTTTTCGTAAACAATTATTTTATAACCCGAGAAAGATATTGATTGTTCAACCGGTGCAGGAGGGATCCCAGGAAAAAGGGTTACGAGCACCGTAACATCAATAAAAATTTCAACATTGTATGTGTTTACAGTAGCTGTTGTCCCGTAGACAGTTGCACAACCTTGAATTCCTCCTGTAAATGAACAATTTGTTTGATTGCAAGTATATGCATATTCGGTTGGTAAACCAGCTACCGATGCTACACTGTAGTTTTGAATAGGAGACCCGACAAACTGACCTGTAGGATCTAAATCGGCGGTAACAGCAGCAGGAGCCTTAAAATTTAAAACTGTTTCATAGTAAACATTGGCTGTAGCAGGTGGGAAATTAGTAACCGTGTCTGGCCAAGCACCATAAACGGAATCAGTGTAGAGGGGATTAGGAACGCAGATTCCACCTTGTGGTTGCGCCAGTAACGGCGAAGAAAAACCAACAACAAGAACAAATAGAAGTAAAAATTTTTTCATATATTTTAGTTTTAGTTGAATCAAAGATAGAAAATAATATTAATACAACAGATAGAAATTTATCCAACTACCGTATAGCTTTTTAACACCGTGTTAAAATTGGGTTTCATATTTCGGACAAATAACTATTTTTGTTAAAATTTTATATATGTCAAATAATTTATTGAAAGGTAAAAAAGGAATTATTTTTGGAGCACTTAATGATCAATCAATTGCTTGGAAAGTAGCAGAAAGATGCCATGAAGAGGGTGCAGAATTTGTATTAACAAATGCTCCTATTGCAATGAGAATGGGCGAAATCAATGGATTAGCAGAAAAAACAAAAAGCAAAATAATACCAGCTGATGCAACAAATACCGAGGATTTAGAAAATCTTATAACTCAGTCAACAGAGATTTTAGGAAATAAGCTTGATTTTGTCTTACATTCGATTGGTATGTCACCAAATGTAAGAAAAGGCAAACATTACACTGAAAGTAATTACCAATTTTACAATCAAACCATGGATGTGTCTGCTATTTCACTTCATAAAACTTTGGCTGCTCTTTACAAACACGATGCTCTAAATGAATGGGCTTCCGTAGTTGCTTTGACTTACATTGCAGCTCAACGTATCTTTCCCGACTATAATGATATGGCAGATGCAAAATCTCTTCTGGAATCAATAACACGATCTTTTGGTTATCATTACGGGATTAAAAACAAAGTTCGCATTAATACTATTTCTCAGTCTCCTACAGTAACAACTGCTGGTCAGGGAATTAAGGGATTTACTGAGTTTATAAATTTTTCAGAACAAATGTCACCTCTCGGTAATGCTCCGGCCGTAGCATGTGCTGATTATTGTATTTCTATGTTTTCTGATCTTACAAGATATGTAACGATGCAGAATCTCTTTCACGACGGAGGTTTTTCGAATACAGGCGTAACGCAACAAGTAATTGAAAAATTTGGAGGACAGTAAGTACAACCCCATTAGCAAGCAGTAAATCTCAAAGAATTCGTACATTTGAAAACAATTAATCTTTCCTTAATATGTCTATATTAGTCAATAAAAATTCCAAAGTTATCGTACAGGGATTTACTGGAAGCGAGGGTACCTTTCATGCAAGCCAGATGATAGATTACGGTACAAATATTGTTGGTGGCGTTACACCTGGAAAAGGAGGTACTTTTCATCTTGAAAAACAGGTATTTAACACAGTTAGAGAAGCTGTTGAAAAAACAGCTGCAGACATTTCGATTATTTTTGTTCCCCCTAATTTTGCTGCTGATGCAATAATGGAAGCTGCCAATGCAGGAATTAAATTAATCGTTTGTATTACAGAGGGCATTCCTGTAAAAGATATGATTGCTGCAAAAGAATACCTCAAAAAATATAACTGCAGGTTAATTGGTCCAAACTGTCCAGGAATTATATCAGCAGATGAAGCAAAAGTTGGAATAATGCCGGGATTTGTATTTAAAAAAGGTAAAATCGGTATTGTTTCAAAATCCGGAACTCTCACCTACGAGGCAGCAGATCAGGTAGCAAAAGCCGGCCTAGGAATAACAACAGCAATCGGTATCGGTGGAGATCCAATTATTGGAACCACTACAAAAGAGGCAGTTGAACTTTTAATGAATGACCCAGAAACTGAAGGAATTGTCATGATCGGGGAAATTGGTGGTAATTTAGAGGCAGTAGCAGCAAAATGGATAAAAGAAAACGGTACAAAACCTGTGGTTGGATTTATCGCTGGTGAAACCGCACCGAAAGGTAGAACGATGGGACATGCCGGTGCTATTGTGGGGGGTGCAGAAGATACAGCTGAAGCAAAAAAACGAATTATGAAGGATTGCGGAATATATGTAGTAGACTCTCCGGCTCATATTGGATCTAAGATGGCAGAGGTCATGAATATTCCAGTTTAAAAATCATAAAATGAAAAATGAAATTTTAAATTTTTTATTTATTTTTAAAAAATTGTAGTAATTTAGTTTCATATCAATATTCTTTTTGTAATTAATGATAAATATTTTCGTTGCTAAACTTGACTTTGGCGTGACAAGCGATCAGCTCAGACAGGAATTTGAGCGTTTCGGAAAGGTAACCAAGGCAACTGTAGCCTTTAATAGAGAAACAGGTAAATCTCGTGGTTTTGCCTTTGTTGAAATGGCTGTAAGAGAAGAAGGCCAAGAGGCAATTCAGAGTTTAGACGGTAAAGTATTCAATGGTAGAGCGTGCGCCGTTAAGGAAGCTGACCCAAAACCAGAAAATCGGTCTTTCGTAAACAAAGAAAATAAACCAGTACATTTTATTTCGAAAAAAGAGGATTTAACAAAAACCGAAGTTGCAGAAGATAATTCAGAATCTATATCTCTTGAAGAATTACCGAATGTTGAATCGCGTAGGAAGACTAAAGATAAGAAATCCAAAATTGATTGGGAAAATGAAGGTTTTTCAAAAAAATCAAAGATCACATCCTTAAAACCAAAAACAAGATTTAGTGAATTTGACGATGACGATGACGATGATTTAAATTTACTAAAATTAAGAAGAGAACTCGAACAAAATGATTTTCTTGATAACGAGGAAGACTAAATACTCTTACAAAAAGGCAATCCAAGTGATTACCTTTTTTATTTAATTAACGAATTTAAACTTTAAACTCCCTTTCTTGTTCTTAACTTTGAGAACTGTAAAATGAACTTTTGAAAAATTTAGCACTTTTAATTTCAATAAATCTATTTTGGATCTTTTCATTTTCTCAAAAAGCTTCAATAAGTGGTTATGTTACAGATGCTTCGAATGGAGAAGCACTTATTGGCTGTAAAGTATATTTACCATCAATAAAAAATGGAGTATTAACCAATAACTATGGATTTTACTCCGTCTCTTTACCAATTGGAAAATATACAATTGAATATAAGTTTTCTTCCTATGTATCTGTAATGAAAGAAATTAACCTTACGAAAGATACAAGTTTGAATGTGGAAATAAGTTCCCAAATTAATACTCTAAACGAGTTTGAGATAAATGCTAAAAAAGGGGAAAATGTAAATTCTGCAAAACTCGGTCAGGTTGAACTCCAAATGGAACAAATCAAAACACTTCCTGCGTTTATGGGAGAAATTGATGTACTGAAAACCATTCAATTACTACCAGGCGTATCATCCGTTTCTGAAGGGGGTCAAGGATTTTATGTTCGTGGCGGAGGCCCAGACCAGAATCTTGTTCTCGTAGACGAAGCCGTTGTATATAATGCAGCACACCTTTTTGGTTTCTTTTCTGTTTTCAATGCCGATGCCGTGAAAGGAGTGACTTTAACAAAGGGTGGTATGCCAGCAAATTTTGGTGGCAGAATGTCTTCAGTGCTAGAGGTTAATATGAATGAAGGGAACAATAAAAATTTTAAGGTTAAAGGAGGTATCGGAGCAATTTCTTCAAGATTAACAATCGAAGGCCCTTTAAAAAAAGACAAGGGTTCATTCATTTTGTCTGGTCGACGAACATATATTGATTTATTAATGAAAGCAGCTATTCCTGACACGTCACCATTCGCAGGATCGGGTTATTATTTTTATGACTTAAATCTAAAATTTAATTACAAAATAACAGAAAAAGACCGAATTTACTTGAGTGGCTATTATGGAAAAGATGTCTTTACTTTCGGTAATACTGAAGATAACTTCAATGTTGATATGCCTTGGGGTAATGGGATTGCAGCGCTGCGTTGGAATCACCTTTTCAATCCAAAATTATTTATGAATGTAAGCGCGACTTTCACCGATTATGTTTTTCAATTTGCATCAAATCAAGATCAATTTCGATTTTCTTTGAATTCAGGTATTCGTGATGTGGGAGCAAAAATTGATTTTTCTTTTTATCCAAATACAAAAAATAAATTAAGATGGGGAGCGGATTACATATTCCACACCTTCACTCCAACAAGCATTTCGGCAGAATCGGACAGCGTTGTTTTTGATACTGGGCTTGCTCAAAAATTATTTTCTCATGAATCTGCCGCATACATCACAGATGAATATGACTTATCTGAAAATTGGAAATTTAATGTGGGATTGCGATACAGCTCCTATCAACATGTTGGACCCTTTACAAGGTATATTAAAGGAGACGTCGGTGTATCTGATTCGACAATAAATTACGCAAAAAATGAAATAATCAAATCCTACGGCGGTTTTGAACCACGATTTTCCTTTCGTTGGCTGCTACCAAACAAAAGCTCAATTAAAGGTGGTTACTCTTTCAATTACCAATATGTTCACCTCACCTCATTAAGCGCAGTATCCCTTCCAACTGACATTTGGTTTCCAACAACTGACAAAGCAAAACCTCAAAGTGGCTGGCAAACTTCTTTGGGTTATTTTAAGAATTTCGATAATGATAAGTGGGAAACATCAATTGAGGCATATTATAAAGGAATGAATAATCTCATTGAATACAAAGAGGGTGCTCTACCAGGAGATAATATCAATGACAATACAGATAATTTACTCGTCTTTGGAAGAGGGTGGTCTTATGGGGTAGAGTTATTTGTTAAGCGTTCATTTGGTAAATTTACCGGTTGGATAGGATATACTTGGTCTAAGACAGAACGAGTTTTTGAAGACCTCAATGAAGGAAATCCATTTCCGGCCAAATTCGATAGACGTCATGATTTAAGCATCGTCGCAACTTATAAATTGAGTGAACGATGGACTTTTGGTTCTTCTTTTATTTATGCCACGGGAAATACGCTAACCCTTCCGACTAGTTGGTATGTTCAAGAACAAAACTTACTTTTCAATTACGGAGCGAGAAATTCTACTCGGATGGCACCCTATCATAGATTAGATTTGTCTGCTACTTGGTATGATAAACCAACGAAAACGAAAATTGACCCAATTACCGGTTTAAAAATGGAGATAAAAAAACGTTTTAGACACAACTGGGCATTTTCTGTTTATAATGTTTACAACCGGGCGAACCCCTTCTTTTTATTTGTAGATAATGATGGTGATTTTTTGAATGGCGACTTTAAATTGAGTGTTAAACAGGTTACATTATTTCCTATTATACCTAGTGTTACTTGGAACTTTGAATTTTAATCTTTATGAAAGTTATTTTTACATACTGGAAATTTTTTGTGATATGCTCACTCATGGTTCTTTTTTCATGTTCAAAGGAAGTTAAAATTGATATTCCGGGATATAAAAAGCAACTTGTAGTTGACGGATTTATTGAGACCGGTTCGCCGGCATTTGTTCTTCTTAGTAAAACTAATAATATTTATGCTGGGACAAATATTCAAAATTACATTGATGGATTTGTTTCCGGAGCGACAGTAATTGTTTCTGATGGTAATGTGACAGATACCCTGCTTGAAATATGCACGAATAATTTGCCTGATGGCACTGAAGAAACTGTTGCCGAATTTTTAGGACTGCCTGTGGAACAAATTTTGGCAAGCCCTATTTGCTTTTACGTATCAGATGAAATTATTGGTGAAGTAGGAAAAACATATAGTCTCACCATAAAAGATGAGGGGCAAATATATACTTCCGAGACAAGTATACTTGCTCCTAAAGAACTTGATAGTTTATACTGGAAAGAAGAACCTTCCCTGCCGGGCTACGGTTTTTCATGGGCTAAATTAACGGATTCTCCTGTTCTAGGGAATGCCTACAAATGGGAAGTGAAATATGCCTCTACCTTGACATTCTCAAAACCGTTTGGTCCGTTTACAGATGATCGATTTTACAACGGATTAACGTTTGAATTTGCTTATGAAAATCCGATGTCTTTCAGCAATCCTAATATAAACAACGAAGTTCGAGGATATTTTGCTTTAGGGGATACAATTGTAGTCAAATTTTCGACTCTTGGACAAAAAGAATATAAGTTTTTCGATAAAAAGTATAATCAAATTTATTCAGCTGGAAATCCGTTTTCTACACCTGTAAATTTACCATCTAATATTACAGGAGGTGCTCTCGGTGTTTGGGTTGGTTTTTCGCCAACTTTTGACACTCTGATTTGTCAACCGTAATAATTGTTCTTGGAATAGATACGAATAGAATCTTGCATTATTCATCACAGTTCTTCAGATTCAAGAACAGGTTTGCGAAAGACTATTTTACCATCAAAAATATCCATCACTATATTGTTAGAAGTATCAATTTTCCCCGCCAAAATTGCCTTAGATAACTCGTTCAAAACTTGTTTTTGTATAACTCGTTTTATTGGACGTGCACCGAATAAAGGATCAAATCCAATCTCCACAATCCATTCAAAAGCGTCCGAAGTAGTCACTAATTTGATGTCTTTTTGCAAGAGCAATTCTTTCAATTGACTTAACTGAATTTCAACAATTTCCTTAATATTGACTTTCGTAAGAGGCATAAACATGATAATTTCATCAATACGATTCAAAAATTCAGGTCTGATTGTTTTCCTCAATAATTCTGTAACTTCAAATTTTACCTTCTCTCCTACTTCCTCAAATTCTGAAAGTTTACAATTTTCAAATCTTTCCTGAATGATGTGAGAACCATGATTAGAAGTCATAATAATTATCGTATTTTTAAAATTGACAGTCCGACCTTTATTGTCTGTTAAGCGCCCGTCATCCAAAACTTGTAATAAAACATTAAATACGTCTGGATGCGCTTTTTCAATTTCATCTAGTAGTAGTATTGAATACGGTCTTCGACGAACTGCTTCAGTTAATTGCCCCCCTTCCTCGTAACCAATATATCCAGGAGGAGCACCAACTAATCGACTTACAGAATGTTTCTCTTGGTATTCGCTCATATCAATTCGAGTCATCGCATTTTCATCATTGAAAAGAAAATCAGCCAAAGCTTTAGCAAGTTCAGTTTTACCCACACCTGTTGATCCAAGAAAAATAAATGAACCTATTGGTTTTCGCGCATCTTGTAACCCAGCACGAGACCTCCTAACGGCATCTGATAATGCAGTAATCGCCTCTGTCTGACCAACTACTCGTTTTGATAGCTCGTCATCCAGTCGTAGAAGTTTGGAAATTTCACTTTCAATCATTTTTTGAACCGGAATTCCAGTCCACTTGGAAATTATCTCAGCAATCTCCTCCTCATCAACTTCTTCTTTTATCATTTTTGAATTGAATTGCATTTCTGTGAGTTGGGATTTTGATTTTTCCACTTTTTCTTCTAACTCATTAATTCGACCATAACGAATTTCTGCAACTTTACCGTATTCTCCTGCGCGTTCCGCCTGTTCAGCCTCAAATTTTAAATTTTCTATGTCTTCTTTTGATTTTTGAATCGCATCTACAACATTTCGCTCAGCCAACCATCGTGCATTCAGAGAATCTCTTTTTTCGCATAGATTTGCCAACTCTTTTTCAACATTTTCGATTTTTTTATTGTCGTTTTCTCTTTTTAGTGCCTCCCTTTCAATTTCTAGTTGGAGAATTTTACGATCTAATTCATCCAATTCCTCTGGCTTTGAGTTGATTTCTAATCGAAGTTTTGATGCTGCCTCATCAATTAAATCGATTGCTTTATCCGGTAAATGGCGCTCAGTAATATAACGTTGTGATAACTCAACTGCAGCAATAATTGCTGCATCTTTGATAATTACTTTATGATGATTTTCATATTTTTCTTTAATTCCACGGAGTATTGAAATTGCATCCTCTGTCGTTGGTTCATCGACAAGAACTGGCTGGAATCTACGAACTAAAGCTTTATCTTTTTCAAAATACTTTTGGTATTCATTCAACGTTGTCGCTCCAACTGCTCTAAGCTCCCCACGCGCTAGAGCAGGCTTTAATATATTTGCAGCATCCATTGCGCCATCACCTCCACCACCCGCACCAACAAGAGTATGAATTTCATCGATAAATAAAATTATTTCTCCTTCAGCGGCAACAACCTCCTTTATAACTGATTTTAACCGCTCCTCGAATTCACCCTTATACTTTGCCCCTGCAATTAAAGCTCCCATATCCAGAGAGTATACAATTTTTGTTTTTAAATTTTCAGGTACATCTCCATTTATTATCCGATGAGCTAATCCTTCAGCAATTGCTGTTTTTCCTACACCCGGCTCTCCAATTAAAATTGGATTATTTTTCGTTCTTCGCGTTAAAATCTGTAAAACTCTTCTAATTTCATCATCACGACCGATTACGGGGTCTAACTTTCCCTGTTTTGCTGATTCATTTAAATTTTTTGCATACTTGTCCAAAGATTGATAATTGTCTTCTTGACTATTCGAGGTTACCTTTTGACCTTTTCTAAGTTCCATAATTGCTTGTTGTAAATTATTTTTATTCAATTTATTATCCTTTAATAAGATGCCAATTGCATCATTGGAATCAATCATAGATAATAAAATCATTTCGATAGTTACGTATTCATCTCCTAATTTTTCAGCCTCTTTTACCGCGTTTAGAAGAACTGTATTGGTGGAATGAGATAATGAAAGTTGACCACCAGTTACTTTTGTCGAATATTGAATAATTTTATCAGTTGCACTTTCTAAAAGCTTGCTATTTACTTGCAATTTATCAAGTAGAAAAGGAACTACATCTTTATCTACTAAAAAAATCGATTTTAAAACATGTGCATTCTCAATTGATGGATTACCATTTGACTCTGCGAGGTGCTGAGCCTGTTGCAATACCTCTTGTGATTTAATAGTTAGTTTAGAAAAATCCATAATTTAATTTTTACAAAAACTCACGTTCAAATGATAAACCAATGTATTATTTGTAATTTATTCTGAATTTTTGGCAGTAATGATGCATAATTAGGTGTCAATTTGTCTTGTTGTTTCTTTAAAATTACTTTTCAACTATAAAAAAAAGTACTAACTTTGCATTTAATGCAACCCCAAGTTATTCTGAACGAAAAACAAGTAGACCTAACTCTCAGAAGACTTTGTTACCAATTAATAGAAAACCACAACGATTTCACAAATACAATACTTATCGGTTTTCAACCGAGGGGAATATTCGTTCTCGAACGTTTAAAAATCAAACTTGAAAAAATATTAAATCATCCTATACAATGTGGAAATATCGATATTACTTTTCACAGAGATGACTTCAGAAGACGCGAGCGACCAATTATTCCAAGTGTCACGAATATAGATTTTGATATTGAAAATAGAAATATCGTCTTAGTTGATGATGTTCTTCATACAGGTCGAACGATCCGTTCTGGTTTGGATGCACTACTTGCATTTGGAAGACCAAAAAAAGTAGAATTATTAACACTAATTGACCGTAGATTTCAACGAGACCTTCCTATTCAAGCAAATTATATTGGTTTTACCGTTGATACACTCATTTCTGAAAAAGTATCAGTAGAATGGAAAGAAACCGATGGAAAAGACCAAGTATTTCTTTTTACACCAATTGAATCGAATGAATAATTTAAGTATCCAACACCTCACTGGAATAAAAGACCTAACTCCAGAGGATATCGAAATAATTTTCAAAACAACAGATAGCTTCAAACAAGTCATTAATCGGCCTATTAAAAAAGTACCTTCCTTGCGAGACATAACTGTTGCTAATTTATTTTTTGAAAATTCAACACGGACTAAACTTTCTTTCGAATTAGCAGAAAAACGCCTTTCTTCAGACGTAATTAACTTCAGCTCTTCAAGTAGCTCAGTCAAAAAGGGTGAAACTTTGCTAGATACGGTAAATAATATTTTATCAATGAAAATTGATATGGTAGTTATCAGGCATCCAAATCCTGGAGCGGCACTCTATTTATCAAAAAGAATAAATGCAACAGTCATCAATGCTGGTGATGGTGCACATGAACATCCTACTCAAGCATTACTAGATGCATATTCTATTCGGGAAAAGCTTGGATCTGTATCTGGAAAAAAAGTTGTAATTGTTGGTGATATTCTACATTCACGTGTTGCTCTTTCCAATATTTACTGTCTTCAAAAATTGGGCGCAGAAGTTATGGTTTGTGGTCCTACAACACTTATTCCGAAGTATATTAATGAGCTCGGTGTGCAGGTTTCTCATAATTTGAGAGAGGCATTGGAATGGTGCGATGTTGCCAATATGTTAAGAATTCAATTAGAACGACAGGAAATTAGTTTTTTCCCCAGCTTCAGAGAATATACAATGCAATTTGGATTAACCAAAGAAATTTTAGATTCGCTCTCCAAGAAAATAATAATAATGCATCCTGGCCCCATTAATAGGGGGGTTGAGATTTCGAGTGATGTAGCTGATTCTTCTCAAAGTATTATATTGAATCAAGTAGAAAATGGTGTAGCTGTAAGAATGGCTGTTATCTATTTACTGGCCGCAAAAATTGAACGTTAATGAATTTGCCTTCAAAGTACTTGGAGCGGGCAGTTGAACAATTATCTTCTCTTCCCGGCATCGGAAAAAGGACTGCATTGCGCTTGGCCTTGCAATTAATAAAAAGAGATGCTGCTGAAATTCAGGCTTTCTCAGATGCAATTTCAGAACTCAAAACCCACACAAAGCAATGTAAAATCTGTAATAATATTTCTGATTCTGAAATTTGTGCTATTTGTTCTAATCCTTCGCGTGATGGGAGTATAATTTGTGTAGTCGAAGATATCAGAGATGTAATGGCGATAGAATCTACACATAGTTACAAAGGTCTATATCATGTATTAGGGGGAATTATTTCGCCAATGGATGGAATTGGCCCCTCAGACTTATACGTTGACTCTCTTACCAAAAGATTGGAATCGGAAGATATTACAGAAGTAATTTTCGCCCTAAGTCCAACAATGGAAGGAGATACAACTAACTTTTATTTATATAAAAAAATCAATTCATACGAAATATTAATAACAACTCTATCTCGTGGCGTTTCTGTTGGTTCCGAATTACAATATGCAGATGAAGTTACTCTTGGAAGATCCTTGTTGCAACGACAACAGTTCAAAATATAATCATTCATTGCTTCAGAAATTTTTAAGTTGCAGAATCATTCCAATATATTTTTAGTAAATTCGGCATTATTATTGAAAAATATGCTGTTTTTAAAATTAATCGTATGAAATATTTAATTTTTATTTTCTCGACCTTGATCTCTGGATATATTTTATCTCAACGGCCTAGTATTAAATTCGAGGCTACGACCCCGAGATTAATAAAGAGTGGTGAGGAAGTGACCTTGCGAGCAGTCTTAATTGGTAATCCTGAGCCAGATGATTTAAAATGGAAAATTGGTGGTGAGGAAGGCAAAGACTGGAAATTTAAGGATAAATCAAGTACAATAGGTAGTGAAGAAATAACCATTATTTTTAAAAAAATCGGTCCAATCAATATTTCGTTATCCGCGAAAGGAGAAATAGATACCTTAATGAAAGGAAAGAAAGAAAAAGTAAAAGTAAAAATCCCATTAAAGTTTGATAAAAAAGCATATTTACTTGTTACCGATGGAAAGGAATACAGCGAATTAAATCAATTATTTGCCGAAGGCACTGAGGATAGTTACATTAAACTTGTGAAAAATGCAAGCAGCCTGGTTGAAAAGGAGAAATATAAAAAAGATCCTTTTGCCTATATTTGGTTAGCTCGAGGTTTATATGCTATTCACAACCAAAACTTTGATTATACAAAAGGAAAATACGAACCATTTAAATCATCGTTCAATGATGCAATAAGTGCTCTTTCGAAAGCCTTAAAATTCGATAATAATAACTTTTTAGAAGAATCAAAATTTGCTGATTTTATTTATGATTTACAACATAGCTATTATCTTGATATCGTATCATCACCCCTGTCCGATGAGGAGGCAGTACAAAAAGGAAAATCCAAGACAAAAGATTTTACCACAATTAATGCTTCATTAACAAAGTATATTAAAATAACTAAAAACCCCGTTTGCATTAAACATTTGCAGGCGGCTTGTTTATTAAATTTAAGCGATCCTAATGCAAAAACAATACTAAAGGAGGCGGATGCAGAATTACTTAATTATACGGCTTCGAGAGATTCAGTTAAATTTTCACCAACTGATGAATTGTTTTTTGCCTCCGGAATAACTGAATTGCTCAAATTTTATGAGCTTAAGAAAAAAGCAGATGATGCCTGTAGCTTAACTAGAAGAGCTGTTTTAGCACTTCCAGAATTAAAAATGAATCGCGACAAATTTGAGGAATATATTGACATACGCGATGTAAATTGTGAACAATGATGTATTTTAAAAGTCTTTTTACACTTCTCTTCAAATGAAAATCAGGAGTGTTTTTTCTATTTTAATACAACTTTCTCTACTATTTATTCTATCCTATGGCTCAGTCAATATAATCTCAATTGCTCAAATTAAAAAAGAATATCCAACTTTAGATTTTATTCCAGATTCAGCCAACTTAGTGAGTCGTATTGACACTAAAAAAATAAGTTTAGAAATTTTTAAAGAATTTATTTTACAAGATACTTACCCCAAAAACATTAACGTAAAAAAAGAAAATCAAGTACTTAATTTATCTGATATCGATTTTAATTATCCATGTTATTTCTTCACTCTTAAAGTAGATGAAAATTTTATTTCAGTTGCTACGTTTCAACTATTTGATCAGGATAAAATTATACCGAATACAAAAGTTAAAAATCAAAAATCGTTTTACTTTACCCACGCCGGAAAGATTTTTTGGATATTTAACTGTCCCGAAAAAAACATAAATAGTACGAGACAAGCCATTATCGGGGCAAAATCCACGAGATGGGAAAAATTACGCAATTCGAAAAATGAGATCATTTTTTTGACGAAGTTTTCAGGGCTCGAAGGATATGTTAATATCAAGTCCAACTCTCTGAAAATAGTAGCAACTTTAAATTCGTTTATACTAAATACTGAAAAGCATAAAAAATTAAAGACAGATGGTCTTAATTTTACAATCGCATACCCCTTAAAATTTGTGAAATATTTGGGTCTCAATGAGTTAAATTATCCCTCTAGTTCATTAGACCAAATCAAGTCAATATCAATTAATCATAAAGGATATCGAGCTCCTTTTTTTCCAAATTTAACAGCTCTCGTACATGTTGATTCAAGTTTTAAATTTGACGAAACACTGCAAAAATTTGATACTTCTCTCGTCGAATTTGAAAATAATAAACTCTTCATAGGTGGCGCAAAATTTTATGTAAGTAAACCCGAAAATGATTGTTATTTATTTAGGTATAATGAAAATCAAGCCAATCGTATTGAATATTCAGACAATATTATTGAATCAAATGGTGATTTGATTAATCTGGTAAATTTTGAGGATGCTCCATTAATGAAAATGCTTCTATTATCAAGTTCTCCAATATCCAGAATATCGTCAATTATTCAGAAAACAGACAACTATAATTTCAGAATGAATAAAATAAATTCATTAAATCGTCACGAAATATTCTTTTCACTCGATCTTAAAAAACCCAATTCATTTTATAAAGAAATACTCTCTTTCTTTATTTAAGTTTTAGATTTTTAAAATAGTTGATTCATTTACCAAATTTTCAATAGAAACAAATTTAGTTTCTGCAAGGATGTTGGTATTTATTGCAAAAAAACGTTTAAACTTTTACACATTACGACTTGGATTGAATAACATCATGTCGGGTTATAATATGAAATTTATTATTTGGCAGTTCAACAATAACAGCTGGAGAGTTTTTATTTATTAATTTACACACCTCATCAACTGAAACTGAACCTTTGACAATAGGAAGAGGCTCTTGCATAACAGATGAAATTGGAGCGTCACGTACATCGGGATTATCAACAAGAATCTGATATATATGTAAATCATCTATCGATCCAACAAATTTACCGTCTTTCAAAATTGGTATCTGAGAAATACCAAATTTCCTCATTTTAGCTATCGCATGGGAAACAAGCTCCTCTGCAAACAAGGTTACAAGTGGGTTATCGAGATGTTTCGAAACCAAATCCTCTGCAGTTATAATATGTTCATCCAAAAAGCCTCTTTCTCTCATCCAATCATCGTTGAATATTTTTCCAACATATCTACTACCGTGATCATGAAATAATACAACAACAATATCATTTGGCTTGAGTTGGTCTTTCAATTGAATTACCCCTTTTATTGCAGCTCCTGCGCTATTTCCGACAAAAATTCCTTCTTCACGAGCAAGTCTTCTAGTATAAACAGCTGCGTCCTTATCCGTTACCTTCTCGAATAAATCAATCGTGTCAAAATCAACATTAGCGGGTAAAATATCTTCGCCAATTCCTTCGGTTATGTATGGATAAATCTCATTTTCATCAAAAATTCCAGTTTCTTTATACTTTTTGAATACAGAACCATAGGTATCAATTCCCCAAATTTTTATCTTAGGATTTTTCTCTTTTAAGTATTTGCCAACCCCTGAAATAGTTCCACCTGTTCCAACTCCCACAACAAAATGAGTAATTTTTCCCTCCGTTTGCTCCCAAATTTCCGGTCCCGTAGATTCATAATGAGCCTGTCTATTGGATAAATTATCATATTGATTTACATACCAGGAATTTGGTATTTCCATTGCTAAACGCTTTGATACAGAATAATACGATCTAGGGTCTGTTGGTTCAACCGCAGTTGGACAAACAACAACCTCTGCGCCAACCGCTCTCAAAATATCCATCTTTTCTTTCGACTGCTTATCATTCAGTACACAAATCAATTTATAACCTTTGATAATACATGCTAAAGCAAGTCCCATCCCGGTGTTTCCTGAAGTTCCTTCGACAACTGTACCGCCTGGTTTTATTAAACCTGCCTTTTCAGCATCCTCAATCATTTTTATGGCCATTCGATCTTTCACCGAATTACCTGGATTTGTTGTTTCTACCTTCGCTAAAATTGTTGCAGAGATATCGGAAACGAGTCTATTTAATTTAACGAGTGGAGTATTTCCGATCGTTTCAAGAATATTTGAGTAAACTTTCATTTAATGGGTTTTTACAAAAGTACTGAAATAACAATTTAATTTTTAATTAGCTTTTGACTGTTAAAATTTTACAATTCGAAAATGACCATTTTATTGTACATTTTTATCTAGCTTATTCCTCTTTAAGCTAAAAATTAGATTTCATAATTGAATTAAATAACAATCTCAGTCCCTAACTCGAGCACAAAAAAAAATAATTTTATCAAACAATTATCTGAAGTTTTCAACAAAGAGTAAAATTTAGTAAAAAAAGTCAAAAATAAATTTTTCAAATCCCATTTTTTGATGTTACTTTGTTATGCCTTTTCGTTATGTACTTTCTAACATTTAAAACCATTAAAAAAATATGAGACAACTAAAAATTACCAAATCAATAACAAATAGAGAAAGCCAATCATTAGATAAGTACTTACAGGACATTGGTCGGGAAGAGTTGATTACAGCAGAAGAAGAGGTTGAATTAGCAAGAAAGATAAAACAGGGAGATCAAACAGCCCTTGAAAAATTAACGAGAGCAAATTTACGTTTTGTTGTTTCGGTTGCGAAACAATACCAAAATCAAGGATTAACACTTCCAGACTTAATTAATGAAGGAAATTTAGGCCTAATAAAAGCTGCACAAAAATTTGATGAAACACGAGGATTCAAATTTATTTCTTATGCTGTATGGTGGATTCGTCAATCAATATTACAGGCATTAGCTGAGCAAGCTAGAATTGTAAGACTACCCTTAAATCAAGTTGGTTCCTTAAATAAAATAAATAAAGCTTTTTCAAGATTAGAACAAGAACACGAACGTCCTCCTTCGGCCGAAGAGCTTGCAGACGCATTAGAAGTAACCGAAGATAAAATAAAGGAAAGTTTAAATGTTTCTGGTCGCCACGTTTCAATGGATGCACCCTTGACAACGAATGAAGATGGTGGAACGCTAATGGATGTTCTAGCGAATAATGATGCGCCTCGAACTGACCACATGTTAATGGCTGAATCTTTACAAAAAGAAATTGAGCGTTCGTTAAGTACTCTCACCGACAAAGAAAGAGAAATCATTCGTTTATTTTTTGGAATTGGTATGAATCACGGATTAACGCTTGAAGAAATTGGCGCAAAATTCAACCTTACAAGAGAGCGTGTTCGTCAAATCAAAGAAAAAGCAATTCGAAGACTTCGTCATACCTCGAGAAATAAATTGTTGAAATCTTATCTAGGATAATTAAGAAATTCCGATAAAAAAGGCTATCAAATTGATAGCCTTTTTTTATTTTTGCACCGTTAATCATCAAACCAATTTTATGGAATCAGCACAGATTTATGAGCTAGAATTGAAATCGCATGTAGAACGTGAGCGAGCTGCGGTTAAACTTCAAAATAAAGTAGGTGAACTTTTGTATGAGAAAGGCATCGAATTGGTTCTTTTCAGAAATCACCTAACTGACATTACAATTTCAGAGATTCTGAATTTACATGAGTATGCAAAAAAAATTGTTAATAAACCAATCGATGTATTCACTACCTCTGAACTAGCAACTGAAATATATGCCATGGATATTGTCCCATCTAAATTGGATATCGGAAAATTAGCATCTGAATGGTTAAATGAAAAAGGACATTATTCAAGTAAAAGAGATTTTATAAATCAAAAATTGAACGGGTTTTTTTCAAATTCTAGTGATTCACTTGAACCAAGCGATGTCATTCTCTATGGATTTGGTAGAATTGGTCGTCTAGCGGCACGCGAATTAATCAAACAAGCAGGTAAAGGTCAACAATTGAGATTACGCGCTATTGTTACTCGTGGCTGTTCAGAGGCAGATATTATTAAAAGAGCTGCTCTTTTAAGAAATGATTCAGTTCACGGAGCATTTAAAGGTTCGGTAATTGAGGACTTAGTAAACAAAACATTAATTATCAGTGGGCAAATTGTTCAAATGATTGATGCATCTAATCCGGAGGATGTAGATTATACAAAATATGGTATCAATAATGCTTTAGTAATTGATAATACAGGAGTTTTCACTAATAGAGAGGCATTATCCAGGCATTTAAAAGCAAAAGGAGTATCTAAAGTTTTATTGACGGCTCCAGGAAAAGAAATTCCAAATGTTGTTTATGGAATAAACCAAGGAGAATTGGATGTTGAAAATGAGACAATATATTCTGCAGCATCTTGCACAACAAATGCAATTTCACCTGTTCTAAAAGTAGTTAACGACAAGTATGGTGTCGTAAAAGGACATATTGAGACTGTTCATGCATACACAAACGATCAAAACTTGCTCGATAACATGCATAAAAAACCAAGACGAGGACGCTCTGCTGCTATAAATATGGTTATCACTTCAACAGGTGCGGGAAGCGCGGTAACGAAAGTAATTCCTGACTTGAAAGATAAATTGACAGCGAATGCAGTTCGTGTACCAACTCCAAATGGTTCATTGGCAATCTTGAGTTTGGAATTAAATAATACAACTACTATTGAAGATATAAATCTTGCTATTCGTGAGGCTGCTTTAAACGGTGATTTAGTTAATCAAATCTATTATTCGGTTGATCCTGAATTGGTATCGAGTGATATCATTGGAAATACCTGTTGTACGGTATATGATTCTCATGCCACAATCGTTTCAAACGATGGTAAAAACGTTGTATTGTATGCTTGGTATGATAATGAATTTGGATACACGAAACAAGTTATTCGCTTGGCAAAATACGTGACTAAAGTTCAGCGATTGATCTACTATTAGATTTTGAAAGTAAATAAAAAATAGTCTTCAGATTTCAACCTTTATGACTTGATTACAGAGAAATTCCAATAAAGGATACTGTTAATTTTAATCTACCTGATAAATAGCATTTGCCACAAGCATTTTTCCACTTTCCCAAAAACCTCGATAGAGTGGATTGTCAGTGAAAATTATTACTTGTCCTTTACCCTTACTTTGGGTACCGGCAACGATCGAATTTGCTTGTTGTAGCTTCACCTTATATCCAACAAAACCGTTCATGTGGTCAGTCGATTGTGCAATACTAACTGGACTGAATCCATTTTCAAGTTTCTTGTAGGAATCAGAACTTTGACGGAGCGTATAATAATTTTCGATTCCAAAACACAAAGGGTGAGTTTGATCTAATTTACAGCGGTAGATTGCACCAATGACATTAGTTGATAAACTGCTTCTTTCCGCATCAGCAAATGAAACATCCTCCTTTTTCTCTTTTTTAGCTTTAGGTGCCTTAACTTCTTCCTCATCTGAAGTTTTTTCTTCATCACTTGTTGTTGCGCTGAGTCCTAACGAAACACCTAAACTTTCTATTGAAGATCCAAAACTAATCGCTTTTCCTCCACCATCAATCCAGGTTGATAGAAAAGAATTGGTTTCATAGTATCCTTCAGGAACAAATAGCATTGAAAACTCGTCTAAATCCTCACTTTTTAAATTGCTCAACGAAAGAAGTGTAATTGGAAGGTTCAAATCATTTTCGAGAAAATGCCAAATCTCACCTACATTTAAGGAATTTGTTTTATCTCCAACTAACAGAGCTATTTTTGGCTTCTTGATAATTTCTACATCTGAATAGCCAAAATCAGAACCTTTATCGACCATTCCTGACATTGTTTGTGAAATGTTAATCTGGAACTTTGATGCGATTTTTTGAAGTTTTCCTGCTACATCAGCACTATTTTCAGACTTTAAAATAATCAATGAACCGGCAGTATATTTCGCATTACCTTGTTCAAATCCCTTGGCATGTTTGCGAACAACGATTCCATCAGCCAACGCTTGATTCAAAAATTGAACTGAATTCATTCCTTCCCATCGAACTACATATGCATAAGCATTTGATGATAATACTTCAGCAGGTGATAGAGTAGGCTCAAAAAAAGGAGCACTCATTTCATTTTCTAGCCCATATGCTTTTAAGCCATATGCAAAAGGCAAAGTCCACGAGGTAATATCGTAGGTAAGTGAATCTGCTAATTTTGTTTCGGGTTCCAATAAAACATGGGCAAGTGTTCCTTTCAGCTGATTTAAATTAACCAATAAACTTACATTTTCAGTGGTAAAAGATCCTGTTTTACGCGTATCAAATTCAAACCCTTTGATTTTTTGTCCAATCGGTAGAAAGGAATAATTAATATCGTGTTTAGAAAATAAATCACCCAATTTTTCCACCTGTTGAATCTTACCTTCTATCACATAAGACTTGAACTTGAATTTTCTATCCTTAACAAATTTTTGGTATTCTTGAATTAATTTATCAGACATTTTTGCCGAATATTCAACGGTTGAAATCCCAGTTACAACATGGTGTTCAACACGTTCTTTCAAAGTCAGTGTATCACCGTCCCTGGTAATAATTCCCTCACCTGCTCTTCCATTTCCTGCTTGTTCGTAAGTCATTCCAATTGCCCCACAAAAAGTTGGATAGGTATCTCCATAACTCGGGTACAATAAATCAAATTCTTTTGAAGTAAAATATTGCCACCCTTTTTCATCAAAGTACTTAGCATTGTTCTTACCAATTCCTTTCTGGAATTCACGTTGCCATTCAGTAATTATCTCATGATATGGTTCAGCTGCAGGCGGGAAATAGTAGGGTTCATTTATTCCTTGTTCATGGAAATCAACATGAACATGTGGTAACCACTCATTGTATTTTTTGATCCGTTGTTGCGATTCCACTTGCGTTAACCACGCCCAATCCCTATTCAGGTCAAAGAAATAATGGTTTGGTCTACCTCCCGGCCAAGGCTCATCGTGTTCTACCGCATCAGGATTTGGATTGGCGTTTTTTGTTTTGAATTGGTAATACCAATTAACATATCGATCTCGTCCATCCGGATTTAGGCAAGGATCTATGATGACGATTGTATTTTTTAAATAGCTATTATTTTTTGTGATTAAATCAAAGGCGGTTTGCATTGCTGCCTCTGTGCATGATGCTTCATTTCCATGAACATTATAACTCAGCCAAACGATTGAAATTTTCTCGGATTTTATCCCTGCCTTATGCTCTGATTTAATCTGTTCCAATTTTGCAATGTTTTCATCAGTTCCAATATATGCAAGAATCAAATCTCGATTTTCATTTGTTTTTCCATATTTCTCAATTTTGATATTTGAGGAATAATTAGTTTGAAGAGCTTCAAAAAAAGAAATTACATCATGATGAGGGGTAAATTTAGCCCCGATTTTATAGCCAAAATGATTCTCAGGTGAAAAAGACTGCGCAAAAAAGGAGAAACTTAAAATAGTAAACAGTAGATATAAAAATAATTTCATTTGGGTAGAGTTATTTTCGGGGGATAAATATACGTTTAAAACAAGAATCTAGAGAAATTGGAATTTTTTCAATCTGTGGAGTACGAATATATCAATTTTGAAGTATTTTTAAAAATAATAGTGATAATATTCATTTTAAATAAGTCATTAATTAATTCTTTGAAGCTTTTCAATAATTCTCAAAATAGTTCTCCGAGGAACAAGCCACATCAAATAGTTGATCAAAAAATAAAAGGGAGGGTCTGAAATACAGATAAGTTTTTTTTTAAGCATCGCATTATACCCTTTTTTGGCTGTGTACGATGCAGTTTTTGCGCCTTCAAATAATTTACTTTTGGACATTCCAGCTACATCGATAAACTCCGTTTGAACAGGGCCCGGACAAAGTGCGGTAACGGTTACACCTTTTTTTCTCAATTCTTGGTCTAATGCTTGAGAAAACGAAACAACAAAAGCTTTGGTAGCAAAATAGGTAGCTTGCAATGGTCCTGGAATAAATCCAGCGGTACTCGCAGTATTTAATATCATACCGCCACCATTTTGAGTCATTTGTTTTGCAATCGCATGTGTTAATTCAACCAAACAGCATACATTAAGTTGAATCATTGATAAATCCTGAGAAATGTTCCTCTCGATAAATTCACCGTAACCTCCAAAACCAGCGTTATTAAACAAATATTGAATGTGGATATTTTCTTTGATTAACTCTTCTGCTAGTCTAGTTCCCGATTCGATTTTTGCCAAATCCATTTCCTTAACCAAAATAGATATTTTGTATTTCTCTCTTAAATCATCCGCAAGGGAATCAAGAAGATGCTTTCTTCTTGCTACCAACACTAAGTCGCCTTGACTTTTAGCATGAATAATTGCTAATTCTCTCCCGATTCCCGTTGAAGCTCCAGTAATTAAAGCCACATTTTTCATAATATATTTTAGTGGCAAAAATAAAATAATACTTTTAATATAGGGTCGAGTTAGAACAAAACCATTTTACTCTTTTTTTAAAAAAATCTTGTCAGTTTTGAAAACATTAGTACTTTTGCCGCGGAGAGTTGGCAGAGTGGTCGATTGCGGCAGTCTTGAAAACTGTTGAACTGAGAGGTTCCGGGGGTTCGAATCCCTCACTCTCCGCTGAAAAGATTTCAAAAGAAACCAAAACCCCGTAAAACGCTTGATTTTACGGGGTTTTTTGTTTTTTGACGTACCAAAAGAAATCAAAAAACATCAACGTCAAAAGCGTAAAAAGGTGCGTCGCGACACTTTCAATTTTGCGACGCACCTAAAACCGCTGAAACGCCCGTACATCAAGCAGTTCAAAGAATGAACATCTTGTTTTGCATAGTAGGTTGATCTAATTTTACTAACTTAAAATTGCGCAAATGCAAAAGAATTTTAGCCTGCTTTTCTTCGGGAAAAGAAAAAGATCAAATCCGGATGAAGTATTCATCTTCGTTCGAATCACAGTGGATGGAGTAAGAACAGAATTTTCAACAGGCCGTGACTGCCCCACAGCCCATTGGAATACCAAAGCCTCCAAACGCATCGGAAACTCAAACGACGTCAAAGCATTCAATATGTACCTTGACACCATTCGAGTCAATGTGTACGAAGCTCATCGACAACTCATGATTAACAATGAGACCATCACGGCAGAGACCTTGAGAAACAAAGTACAAGGAAAAAACGACCGACCGCGCATGCTCATGGAAATCTTCCGAGAACACAACGATCGAATGCAACAACTCATTAACGACGAATTTTCACCCGCAACACTAGAGCGATACAAAACATCCTATTCACACACCTTGGAATTCATGCAGTACCAGTACAAAATTTCCGACATAGACATCAAGAACATCGATTATGCATTTATCTGCGATTACGAATTCTACCTGCGCACCGTTCGGAAATGCAATAACAATACTGCGGTGAAATACCTCAAAAACTTCAACAAGATAATCCGTATTTGTTTGAAGAACGGTTGGCTGGACAGAAGTCCGTTTGTCAATTACACCGCCAAGGTCAAAGAAGTCAATCGCGTTTACCTCACAGAAGCCGAAATCAACACGATGATGGAAAAGCAATTCAGCACCGAGCGCTTGAACCGCATCAAAGACATTTTCCTTTTCAGTTGTTACACAGGCTTGGCGTATGCCGATGTGGCCGCATTGCGAAAATCAGACATAAATTACGTCATGAGTGGCGAGAAATGGATATTGACCAAGCGACAAAAGACCAATTCCATTTGCAACATTCCCTTGTTGCCTCCTGCAGAATACATCATCAGCAAATATGAAAACGACCCCGTTTGCCAAAATACCGGAAAACTACTTCCCGTTGCGAGCAACCAAAAAACCAACGCGTATCTGAAAGAGATTGCGGCCATTTGCGGAATTAATAAAGAACTCACTTTCCACATAGCGCGTCATACCTTCGCCACAACCGTTACACTCACCAATGGTGTTTCCATAGAAAGTGTGAGTAAAATGCTTGGACACAAAAACCTCCGAACAACCCAACACTACGCCAAAATTATTGATAAAAAAGTCGGCGACGACATGAAACAATTGGCCTCCAAATTCAAAGAACTGGCTGCAGCTTCTTCTTTTTAATTACGAAAAAGATCATACGAGCCTGCGAAAGTGGGCTCGTGATTTTAACAAGAATTTAAATTAATTTAATTCTCTTTTTTTTTTAATCTTTTTCTAATTTATCTGAGGGTGTCGCTCAAAATTTACCGCAAACATAATGTTGGTAGCAAATGTTTTATATCGTTGTAGTTAATGTCTTGATGTAACTTCTCATTAAGTCTATAGATTGTCTGAGTTCTATGTCTGTGTATTTTGTGTTCTCTTTGTTTTCTGGGTGATGGATTTGGTGTCTAATTTTTTCTGTCAAAGTAAGTCTTATAGTTTTTTTAGCGCCTTTTTCAACTTTAACGTAGTCAATTTGAGTTTTACCACTTTTGAAATCATTGATTTTTCCTTCAAACTCTATGTAGCCATACAATTCGTTGTGATATTCTTCTGTCGTTTCGGAAAAAGCCAAGTAATTAACTTCGTTAAGTGAAGGATAGGGCAATGTATGTGGCGAAACGGTTTCAATAGTTTTTCCTCTACTTGTTAATTTTATTAATCGCAAATGTTTAAATTCTAATTCTTTTACCAAAGTAGGACTGTGTGTCGTAATAATTACTTGTGTGTTTGCTGTTCCTACAAGTGTTAAGAACGCTGAAATAAGTCTTCTTTGGTGTTCTGTGTGTTGTGAAGTTTCAGGTTCTTCAATGGCATAAACAATGCTTGGGATTTTATCTGCTGTTTTTCTTCTTTCTGCTTCTGCTCTAAAAAAGTTCAATAAGACAAGCCGTTTAACACCGCTACCACGCTTGTTAATCGGAATTTCTTCGTCTCCTGCAATTGAAACATTTTTAAAGACGTCTGCCCATTTTAAACTTTCTGCTGTTGGGATTACAGGATTTAAACTATCCGCAATTTCGGAGTTCATTTCTTTTAACTTTTCCAAAGTTTTGTCTGAAACTTCTTTTAGTTTTTTCTCAACTTCTGTTGCAATTTCAGAGAACTTTTTTTTTAAACTGCTATCGCTTAAAATTTGTTTTACGGCTTCTTTCAAAGGGTCTTGCACTTCATCATCTCCGTCACTATTTTTTCTGTCAGATTGAAACAAAGAGTAAAGTGGAAGATAATTTTTTAGTTGTTCCCAAATAGATTTTGTTGTTTCGCCTTTTGATATGTCAAGTTCAGTTTCGGCTAAACCTAAACTTGTACTATAATGATTCCAAATTGCAGCTCTCATCACTGCGTTTTTCGTACTGTCGCTACAAGTGATGGTTTTGTCTTTGATAATTTTTTGCAGGTCTCCGACTTTTTTTAATAACAAATCTTTGCAATCGTCATTTGTCGGGTGATTTGCTTTGATAAATATTTTTTCTTTTCCTGCATTTGGATATTTTTTTATTATTTCAAGTTGTCCGTTTGAGTTTAGTAAATACTCAGCAATCAAATTAGTTTCGTTTGTGCTATCAATCACGATTTTTGCTGGTAATTCTTCAAAGCAAACCGAAATTACAATTTCATTGTCGCCTGTCACAAGTGCTTTTTTGTTTATGTCGTCTTTGTCAAGTTTTATTACTCCTTTGCTTTCATTGAAGAATATGTCTAACGCTTCTAAAACGGTTGATTTTCCAATATCGTTTTTTCCAACAAATGCAGTCAAGTCGCCAAGTTCAATTTCAACTTCGTCTTTGTAGCTTCTAAAATTTTTGAGTTTGATTTTTTTTATTTTCATCCGTCAATATCATTTTGTGTTTTCGTTTTTACTAATGATGCCAACGTTCAGCACTAGGTTAAGTGGCACTTTCTTAGGAGCTTTAATTGTATAATATTTTGCTTAGTGTTTGTTAGCAGTATCATTCAATTACGTTTATCAAATTAATTACTTCCAATTTACTTATTGTTTCGATTTCAGATTCTTTTGTGACAATCGTGCGAATGAAGTTTTTGTTAGTGAAAGGTTTATTTATATATTCAAATAAGTTCTTATAATCTTCAATTTTAATCTCGTTTCCAACCACAATAAATAGTATTGGTTTTGCTTTTCTTTGGGTAGTATTTTCGTAAATGTCTTTTTGAAAACTTAGTTTTAATGCAGTGTCCTGTAGCTTTGTTTTATTAATTCGATTTGGAATGTATTTAACCTCTGCAATTAAATCGAATTCCTTATTACCGAGAGTTTCAATAATTAAATCGTATTCAAAACCTTGCATTTTTCGATTACTTAATATCCTAAATTCTGGATAAAGATGTTTTAATAGGAGATTAAAAATTCTGCGTTCGATTCCAAAGTACTTTGGAATAAATTCCACTTTCTTTATTGAAATATTTTGTTTTTCTTCAGTTGTAACCGTCTCTTCATATTCTTTTTCTGCTTTCACTTGGATTTCATGGTCATTCATTTCACGAGTCATTTCAAATCCAGAAGGGCCAATTTTAAAGCCATCACCGCGTTTAACTCTATTGCCGATATCTCTAATTAACCCTCTGATTTGTTTAAAAAACAAAAGAATGATAAAAATGATAGTGGCTGGCCAAATTAAACTATTTATTAGCGTGCAATCACAAAATTTGAAACAATTATTTTCATAATATTCATGAACAGTTGTTGTTTTGATTTTACTAATTTCCTTATAATCGTTGCCCAATGAATCTTTCGATCTAACTAGGGTGTCAAATTGAATTATAGTTTCTGTGGTATCCATTTATTAATTTAAATTAATTTTTTTTCTTTTTTTGTTCATTTAGTGAGATTCGCTTTGTCTCTGCTTTAGCTTTTTGAACCTTTTCTTTCATTTTTCTTGATAAGACTTAGCTTCTGCTTTTTTATTTTCATTATTACTCATTGTAATATTATTTGGAGTGTTATTAATAATAGTATAAAAAGAAAACTAATCACGCTATAGTCACTTATTTTCAAATAATCAGCCTTCATATTGTTGGTTTTCTGATTTAATTCAATCACTGCTATAATTTCTGCAATTCGATTATCAAAAAAATCCTCGTTAGTTTGGTCTTCATTTGTTTTTGAAAGATCATCTAAGTAATTGTCAATATTAATTGTTGGAAAATAATTTTGCATTCTAACTAAAAAAAAAGGAAACAAGATTGAGAAAGTGTACACATAAGATAATTGGTATCGAAATTTTCAAAGTTGGAATTGTTTCACTAAAGCCATTTTATTTGGATAAGTTGGTAAATACCAAAGTCGCAAGAACAGTAAATACAGAGAAATATAATTGTGTATTACGAAAAAATGCGTTTTTTCCTCAAGTTCATCATTGAACCTTTCTTTGAAGTATTCATATTGTTCTGTTGTTGTCATCGTTATTTTTTTAGCCTATGTTCCTCAATCATTTTATTCACTTCTGCTTTATACAAATTGATTAAATCGTTCTCGAGTGTTTGGTAATTTCTTGTTGCTTTTAAAACATACGGCAATACTTTTTGAATGTCGGTAATAGAATAGGAAGTGTCAAGAGATTTATAAGATTGGTTTTGATGATAGCCGTCAGAGGCAAGTTCAAACTCTCTAACTTTTCCTTTAAGAAAAACATTGAAAAAGTTGTTAAGCTGTGCTGATTTGTCAATTCTTAGAGGCGTATCAAGCGCATATAAAAAATCAAAAATATCGTCAGCATTTTTCAGAAAGTATGTTTGAATAATAGAACTTATCTTTTGAGACGAAGGTCTTTTGTCCTTGAAAAATTTTTCGAAATTCTCTGTCCATTGTGCTCGTGGTGTCAACTTGTTTGCCTCCACTGCCAAGGTGATTTGATTAAGGATCAAACCAACTGTGATAAGTGCAATTGTGATAGTAAAAATGTTGCCATACTTATTTATATTGTCAAGAAATGATGTCAGCGTTTCAACAGGGCAAATGTTTTTGAAAGCCAACCAAATGCAAATAAAAGACAACATAATAAATGAAATGGTTATCGGAATAAAAAGAACTTTGCCGAAATTCTCAATTAGAGATTTGAGTTTTTTGATTGTTTTAATATTTGGCATTTGCTCCTGGTGTAGTTTGATAAAGCAAAGTCATTTTAAGTTCTGTGTCCTCACTGCCAGAGAAACAAAGCTCAATTGTCGCATTGTCATAATGCGCAAAAAAAGCTGATTGATTAAGCATGTTTTGTTCAGGAACAATAAAGTCGTCCTGAAACTCAAAAATAGGTTGAGTATGATATGATGAAACCAAACTAGCAATCATTATTGGATATTCAAGTGTCTCTCCGCTACTTTTTGCGCATTTTATTTTTAAGAACGGATTTGATTGCATGAGTTTAGAAAACCATTCATCAGGTTTATTTCCGAATAAAGAAGTGATAACAATTTTATTTATTGATATGTATGAATAGGACTTGTCAAACGAAAATTGTTGAGCACGATGGTCCTTGTTAAGGTCAAAAAATTTGTCTGCCTGCATTTTTTTAAATATCTTATTCTAAAGTTAAATGTTTGATGTTATAACGGTAGTCACGGCTTGCAAGTAACTCTCATTTAAATTGCGAATCAAACCCTCTCCAATCCATCCAAAAAGGAAGAAAAAGTAAAGGTTTTGATCTTCAAATCCCCTAAACTTACCCCAAATCCAAATCCGTAATTTTTGCAACATTTCACCAAAACCATACAAATCCCAACCTGTAAATCGCTAAAAGCCTTATGCTGTCTGAATAATCCGACAATTTTCGATTGTTCATATAACCCGAAAAATTAGTATATGTACTAGAAAAAATAGTACTTGTACTAAATGATTATTTTACAAGTCACATTTAGTGATAAGACACACAAAATAGGAGGTGATTTAATTTAGTGTCAAATAGATTGTGTTTTTTTGTAATCAAGACCCCAGAAAACAACAATGTTCTAATAGTCTTTATCTATGGCTAGGTTTACCAAAATTGCTAGTGCTTGGAAAAAAAGGTAGGTTAAAACAAACTACCTTGTATCTCTAGTTTCGGATGAAACGTACCAATTATCATAAACGGATTATGAGAAACATGATGATGAACTTGTGAAGTACCTAAAAAGAAATGAAGATCTTTCGTTTTTGCAAAATCGTCAAAATACTTTTTTCTTACGTCTTCAATGGCTTTTGCTTCGTTTCCTTCATGTTTTGCAAGACAATTCCAATAAAGTTGTCCTGTTTCCCAATCTTCAATCATCATTCGACTTTCTGTTCCCTGATTGTCTTTGAAAATGAACCTGAATTTGTAAGGCAGCTTTTGTACGACCTCAAATTTCCCCTCTTTACTTGTTTCAAAAAGATTGAGTTGATTCAATTTGGATAATTTGTCTTTATCCCACTCTCGGTCAACTAATTCGGCTGTAAAGTCTAAAATCTCAGTTGGTTTAAAAACGGCTAATGAAGTGCGAATGTCTTTATTTTTGGCTTCTGCAATTAACTCTGTGAGATTGTAATAAATTTTACCTAAACAGATTTTTTTTCGTTCTGCCCAATTGTTCGCGGTATCAATATGTCCAACAACTTTAATTTCAGAGTCAATTGTTTTTGGTCTAAAACTATCAGGTCTGAAATCGCTTGTGTTCTTTACCAAATCAATTTCTATCCAGTCGTATTTTTTGTATTGCTCGTTATAAGATTTTTTGCGGAACGGAACCGGGTAAAGCCTTATCCAAGTACCATCCTCTCTAAAACCAGCCGTGCAAACCAATTCATCATACTTAGCGGAAAGTGTCGGATACGTTTTTACAGTAATCAGAACTTTTGTTAAAGCCATTTTTAAATATGTTTTACTTCATAATTAAAATCGGGCAGAGTTTCAATTGCTTCTGCCAAATGCTTACGGTGACATTGACAAATATTAGCTTCAAAGCAGGTTAATGCAATGCGTTTATGTTCCTTTAATAAGTTTAATATAATTGTTTGAGTCGGAATAGTTTTCGTAAGATTACTTTCACGATATACGGCAAACAATTTATCGTAGTCGGATTGAGTATTTAATTCCTGTCTTTGGTTCGATTGTATTCCAACCTCAGGAAAGTGCATATATTGAATTCCTAAATTTTCACAATATCGTTTCAATAGACTTTTGCTGAATCCATATTTCATACTTAACGGATTGTTGCGAACATCAACCAAAATCTTCACATCGTTTCTTAGTAAACGATTTAAATACTCCTCTAACGAAATGCCTTCATAACCAATAGTAAATAAAACTGTTTTATTACTTTTCGGCTTGCTCTTATTTACTTTTTCAAATTCATCAGGAGTTAAAATACTTTCAGCCTTGATACTTTTTATTGCCCAATATGGAAAGTTAATGTAAGTGTGCTTCATCAAAGCATTAGCATTCATTTTTCCGTAAAGCAGTTTGATTTCTTGTAAGTGTATTTTGTCTACTTCTTTTAAGGCTTTTAAATAATCAATGGTTTCACTGCTTTTAAAAAGACTTTCAGTTTCACTAAGCATTCCTTTGTTTACCATTGTTGTCAAATCTGCATTGGCAGAATAGGAATAGCAGCCGAACTTGTAAGGTATAAAGTCATACTCAGCTTTTTGTTGTCTTTGGGTAAAAAGGAATAATAATTTTTGTAAGCGAATTTTGTCTAATTCCCCTTCAAACAATTGTAATAAAGCCAATATGATTTTTCGTCTGTAAAACATTTCGCAAAGTTACCTTTTTTGAATATCAATTCAATTTTTGTTAATTAACTTTTAAAGTGTTCTTTGTTGATTTGAAAAATTGGCTATTTATTTTCTGATGTTTCTTCTTTTTACTTTTTCTATTTGCTTTATAACTTGTGTTCCAGCTTAATACCATACTTTATTTGTTTGTTTGCGAAGATAATTATTATAATTCCCAATATCATTAATTGTTGGGTGCGGAAAAATTGTTTGCACAGCGTTGGGTTGTGAGTCGGACAAAACAAAATGTATAAATGTAATAGAGTTAAAAATGTTGAGTTAATAACTGTCAGCCACTATTTGATCAATACAATGTATGGAGTTGTTTTATTCATCACTGTCTTCAGGATTTATGGCATATAGTCGATCATAATGTTGAACTTCTTTTGGATTAGGTGTTGGTAAATTATTTCTAATTCCTTCAGGAAGTCCTTGAATAAATGTTTGTTGTAAGTTAACATCTAGTAATTGTATTAAGTCTGTCACCTCTTGATAAAGCTTATTTAATTCAATTTGAGTCTGATTGTTACCTAAATTATTCAAATTCGCTTGTAAAAATTCTATTCTTTTTAAAACAGTATTAAGCCTACCAATAATACCTGTCCTTCTTTCTGTCCTAATTACGTTATTATCAATTAAGTTACTTTCTTGTCTTGCGTTATTAATAACTTGTTCTGAAAGCAATTTTACATCGTTATAAATTGTATTGATGCTTTCTTTTAAGTCTGCATAAAAAATCATTCCGTTTAAAAAGGCAAAAAATGCAACTTTAGCTTTTGTTGAACCTTTGTCGAAATCAATGCAGAAAATAAGAGTTTCGTTGTATTTAAACTTTTTGATACTTTGAGTAACAGCTTTTCGGAATATTATTTCTAATTCACGATTTATATCTTCGTTAAACTCTATATCCAGTTTAATGTAAGTCTCTGCTATTTTTAATCTTTTTTTCTCCATTCCGATTTTATCTAAGGTGTCGCTTAAAAATTACTTCTGAAGGTTTGATACTAGGCTTATAATCTATTCAATACAAAAGTTACTTTACAATCAACTTCTCGACTTCCAGAAGGTCTGAATCATTTCTTAATGAAACAAAATACGCTCCAGAAGCCATTTTCAAGGGGATAATATAGGTAGTATTAGGCAATTGTATTTTTCCTTGAAAGACAGTTTGTCCGTGAGTATTAACTATTTCAACAGTCACATTTTCTTGAGTAATATTCCCAACATAAAAAGCGATTGATTCACCACTTGAAATTGGATTTGGAAAAAGTGTAAGTAAAGTTCCATCCCCTGTGAAACCATTTGAAATTCCAGAAACTTGAATTGTTTTTGAAATAGTGTCATTTATTCCATTACATCCATACGCAATCAATTGAACTGTATAATTCCCATTATTCAAGTAGTTATGTTTGACCGAATCTATATACTCTGTAGTGCTCAACGTGTCTCCATCACCAAAAATCCATTGGTAAGAACCGGCCTGAATACTAGAATTTACAAACTGAACGTCTCCATAGTTGGTTGAATAGGCAAATTCTGCAATAGGATCCCCAAGAAATCCAAGGCAATTTGTTTTTAGAACATAACCAAATTGACCGGGTGCATTTGTCAATAATGAATCCAAAATTTGGACTTCTCCTAACATAATGTACCCACCATCAGGTGTTAATTCTAAGTCGTAAATACCATATTCCGGATCATTGAAGTCATCTGTAGGGTAGTAAATATAATCTCTGTTCCATTTATTGACTCCATTCAAATTATATTGACTCAAGCGCAATCGTTCTTTGTAGGCCATATTTTCTTCGATTTCTTCGATATAATTAAATGCGCCAACGAAAAGGGAATCTTCTACAATTCGAACTTCAGTCATTTGCCCAATAATTAATGAATAATCCGTGCCATAAAATTCCCGTAAAGACTTTTTCCAAACCAAGTTATAATTATTGTCAAAGCACGCAATTACAGGTCTTGTTCTAAAATAATCCGAATTAGGAGGTACTCCTCCTAATTCGGATTCATAGTAAGAATATAAAAGGCCTCCATCCTCTAATAGAGTACCAGCAAATGCACCTGGACTATATTGCCCATCATGAAAAGTTTTGTGTTCAATTTCATTTCCATTTTCATCTAGTTTAATAAAATGGGATTTTGTCCAATTTAAATCCAATTGTGAAGATCCATACGACATTTTTTCATCAATGATTATTAAAATTTCGTTGTTAGGGAGTTTAATAAAATTAAGTAAGCCCCAAAATGGCTTATAAAGACCTACAGGTGAATAGTGAAATTTCTTATCCCACAGAATGGTCCCGTCATATTTTAATTTTATTAAAATGACTCCTGCCGATCCACTGTAACCGTTGTTGTCGTCGGTGGTATGATCATAATATTGAAAGGCTAATAGATATGAACTATCTCCATTATTTATTATTATTCTTGTTGGGTCAGTATTAAAAGATAAACTATCATTGATCCAATAATCAATTAAAGAAAAATCATTTACGATAACCCCTTGAGGTGTAGTCTCTTTAATGCGAGGATATGTACCAATGATCGAAGCGTTTACGTATGCTGTTACGAAATTCCCTCTAAAGTTGGTGTCCATATCAGCCTGACTAAACATCACACGCTGATGGCTCGTAACATCCTGATCTAATAGTAAAACATGTTCAATTCCAGTTAAATCAATTTTACCGAAATTAAAAAATGCTCTGTTGCCCCCACCTGTTGTAGCAGTATAATAAAAACAAGAATCCGTAACAAATACATCGTTAAATATTGCAAAGGTGTCCTGAAACGTATATACCTTTTGAAAATTTTGTTGCGCCTCCACTTTAGAATAAATCAAACTACAAAAAATCAATATATATTGCGCAATCTTCATATGACAATTTCCTATTATTAACCACTAAATTAACTAATTATATCCCATTAACCTATTTACCGAAATACTTGTAATTGTAGATTATTGTTTTAAATTCATTTTGTTGGGGGCAATTATCTCGAATAGAAAAAGCACCCTGAATTTAGGGTGCTTTATTTTTATTTAATTGTGGATTTATTTTATTAATAATCTAGTTACAAATACAGAACCATCTGAACAATTAGTTTTCAATGTATAAATACCCGTAGAAGTATTTTCCATTTTTAATTTTAAATATTCCCCATTATCTTCAATTGTCTCAAATAAGATTTCCTTTCCATGAATATCTATTATCTGTAGATTTTGAATCGTGCAATTTTCAGGCATTACCAATTTAAATTCACCATTATTTGGGTTAGGAATTACTTTTAAAGTTTGATTAATAGTGTAGGCAGATTCTTCGGAAGATTCATTTGTGGCTTGTGCCGATTTAGCATTGTTAGGAGTGGCATAAACAACCTCAATATCTTCACATAATCCAACATGAAAACATAACAAATTTCGTGCTTGAACAGCAGATTTACCTGAAAAATTATTAGCGATGTATTCTAATTGTTCAATTTGAGTAGAATCCAAACTCTCAATAATTCCATCTTCATTTACAAAAGTGAGTACATATTTTTTAAATGTACTATAGTCCGACATTTCCTGTTTGATTTCATCCATCATGAATTCATTTATATGCACATCGATATAATCCAGTTTTTCATTGCATTGTATGATTTCACCTTTACCAAGATGCATATCGGCCATTTGAGATTTACAAATAATGTCTTCCCTTTGGGTTATCCAATTATTGTAAGCTTGCCAATCTATTTCAACAGTATCGCTCAATTCATTTTGAATCAACAAATCCAGAATAACCGTTTTACGTGTATTCAAATCGGTTAAAAAATCTATTTTTTCACCACGTTGGGTTGTCGTAATTAGCTTTTGCTCATTTATTTGATTAATCAAACCAAATGGCAGAGGAACATTTTTGGAAATTAAATAATCAATAAATGTTTTTGTTTGAGCCACTTCGATATTCGCCAAAATTAAATCTTTGTACCACGCATGAGGGTATATTCCAGGAGTCTTATCACCTACTTCTTTGAGTAAAAGTTCTGATAAATAGGGGCTATTTGCTGAAAGCTCAGATCGTACAAATTGTTTATTATACGGAGTTAAATTGGCAACTAATTCATGTAAATATGGAGAATCTCCCGTTTGTAGCAAATTATCCAATTCGATTGCCTTTTCTAACTGTTGAGTTCCAATTGACTGCAGTTCTGCAATTAATTCGGATTTAACTGTTGGACTTAATATACTTTTTTGTTGTATAACAATAGTATTTGAGAATGTTGAAAGACAACCATTGTTTTGAAATGAAAGTTGTGTTCCAACTCCTCCAATAACGGAAGGGATTTGATTATTCCCACTTCCAACGAAATAAATTATATTATCGAAATCATCACTTTTAATGTTAGCTTTTCCTTGAAGAGGATTTAGATTTGAAGATAATGTATTTCCTGCAGATTCCGCCGAAGAACCTTGCTTCAACCGTATTCCTTGCCCATTTCCGTTTGCATTAGGAAATGTAAAAACATATTCGTCAAAATTTTGATTGTTCAAATGATCATTACAGAGAAATTGTAACCCGGATGGAGCATTTGTTCCTCCCATATCGTTGGTGTTTTGGCCATTTGAATAATTACCTGTCATTACATTGGTGTAATCGTTGCGGTAAATTCGGTTTTGTGAAACACCAGAATTATAAACTAAAGTACCTTCTATTGGTGCACTTGGTATTTGACTATTAAATTTATTCCCTTCTGCCTTATATCCCGTACATTTATCGAATACTAATTCATGCATGACAGTGATGTCAGTCGGGTGAGTTAATGTAAAATCAAATTTATTTCTTGTAATGAGCGCATTGTCCACTGAACTTAATCGAACTCCATAAATCATATCTTCAAATTTGCAATGATCTACAGTTACTGTGAATTGTGAATTTGAATTCATGGCGTAAACACCGTGTTGTAAATTTTTAAATTTACAAACATCATAATTTGTTTCGCTGTAATCATGATGGACTGGTGTATTTAACCCTCCTATATTTCTTCCGACCACCTTGTAACCAGCATCAATAGTGTAAATTCCGTTCGGTCTTTGATGAGGATTTACAATTGTAGTTCTATTGTCAATAAAATCACATCCACCAATGACCACACCATTTACATGATTCATTGTTATTGCTGGAGCAACGCCATTTATATTGAGGAAATTATCATCCCAAGTAAATTCACAATTCGTAATTCTTCCTTTATTTGGGTACTCATTTCCAGATACTGGAGAGTAGGAGTGATAAGGATAATATGCAATTGATCTCCAGTTATTTTTAAAATAACTATTGGATGCATCTATAATTCCACCAGTTTTTGACCAATCATTGTATTTCCATACTTGTATAGCTTCTCTTGCATATTCAATTGTCGCACCATTTTTCAAAATTACTGTTCCTTGATTTGCAGCAGTTTGTGTTAGATTCGAATTTCCCCAAACCTCAATTCCTTGCCAATAATCACCGCAAAAACTGGTCAAAATACCTCCATCTAGTATTAATCGAGCTTTTGGTTCAATTATTATTTTTTTACCAGTATATACTTTAACTGTGCTATTAATTGTTAATGTTGCCCCTGCCTTGATGATTAAGTTGTCAGTCAAGACTTTATTTGTATTCCAAATGGTGTTTACAGTTATTAAGTCAGAAAAATCAGAAGAAACTCCCAAATTAACTTCAGTTTTCCACATTCCTCTTCCATATGTTGAAACATACAAGGTATTATTACAATAATCGTATTTGATGCCTGTAATTTCAACTTTTGGTAGATTTTTTGAAAAACACTCCCATTGACTCATTGTATTTGTCCTGTAATATACACCAACACTTGTGGCACAAAACATTAAACCGTTTGTACTCTCAATTGTTAATAATCTTTCTATTGGCAAAGCAGGTAGCCCTTCTGAAAAATCTGTAAAGGTTAATCCTCCGTCGTTTGATTTTATTACCCTAAATCTCTGATCAGTGATTGAATTGTTATAAACATGTGTTCCCCCTATGCCACA
>Ga0194123_10000948_pt1 | contig 48137 bp, 45 predicted proteins | sample TA2MahsurfametaG_5_FD_155479 | JGI IMG/M metagenome (GOLD analysis project Ga0194123, IMG submission 155479) | Freshwater microbial communities from Lake Tanganyika, Tanzania - TA2015023 Mahale A surface | ecosystem: Environmental > Aquatic > Freshwater > Lake | place: Tanzania: Lake Tanganyika... | reverse complement strand
TCGGTCCATCCGTGTTTTATGCCAATCAGCTGATTTTTCAAGGACATGCATGTGAACATCTGCGATTTCCACGGTCTTGGCAAGAATTGCGGACTCTGGAACAACAGCTGGGTTTGCATACGCGAACCCGGCAGCAATAAGCACCGGGGGGAAAACAATAAGACCAAGCCAATGCTTCAATTTTGTTTTCACAGCATTTCTCCGCGTTGACAGTCAGAAAGAGTCTGATCACTTGTATTATCCACTTTAGCGTCCAATACGAATAAGGATTTAAAAAATACTGTTATCCCGCCCACCTCACGAAAAGTAGGCCCCGCCCAGAGCGCCGCTCTACCTCCAAGAGCGCCTCGCTGACCTTTAATCTAGCCAAGGCCTCTGCCGTCGACTCCCCCCGGTTAAGGACAACAATTCGCGGCTTAGGGGACGGCTTCGCCCTACTCTCCAATCGGCTAATTCGAGTTTCAAGCAGTCGCATGAATAATTCGCTCGAGACGGTCAATCCTCACCTCCAACTCGTCCGCCTCCTTAATTCTCTGGGCGTTCGCAAGGGATGCCAAAAGCTCGGACGCAGTTGACGGGGAAATCTGCCCGGCAAGTGCGGACGAGACAATCTGGGCCGCCTGCTCAGACAGAGTGCCTTCAGGATTTACTTTTTGTAGGAATACTGTTTCGGGCTTCAGGCTCGGAATAAGTCTCGATAACAAGGCGACTAGGACCGCCGAATTACCCGTCAGAGCCTCTTCGACTGCTTTGGCGAGTAACTCATCAGCTCGGCCCTCCAAAGCCCTCCTGAGGGCTGTCCTGCGGTCTTGGACGCCACGCGGGCGACCATGAGGATTTCCGCTTTCACCTTTTTGAAACTGAGCCATTTTCTGTTCTGGTCCTGTTCGAATCAGAGCCACTGTCGGGGGTCTCGAAGCTCTTCATTCACGCTTAAGACGCTTGTACATGGTACTAATTCATAGTCATCATTTTCTTGGGGTATCACTACATCAGTTTTTGCTGGATTACAGAAGGTCTTCACAAATAAATGATGGCTCGCTACCCCAGTTTTTGAGGGGTGGTTTTTTTCTTCCCAAGCTTTCCAGCCGTCTTTATTAAAGGTGTGTAAGAAGAGGCCATCCTTGCGCTTTATTGCCAACCAAGTCACAGCATACAGAGCCGCGACTTTGTTAGCGCCTCTTGAGCGGGTTCGACACACAAAACCGTGCTCAATCAAATCATAGATTGACGATCGAAGGGTATTTTCGCTTCCAATCCCCCTCTTCCTACAATAAGACCAAGTAGCCTGTAAGTGACCGTTGTTATCTTTTGTAAGCTGCCTCGCAAGTATCAGAAGCAAAGCTACCGAGGAGGGCTTCAAGGCCGCAAACGCCGCAGAGTCAATAACTCTGTGCTCTATTGCGGCATAAGGGTGCATCACCTTTTTAGACTTTTTGGAGCGTAGGCCACGGAGATAGTCGTCATGCGACATGGTCAAGCTCCGACATTCGCCTTTGCGAATGAATATGGGTCACCAAGCCAGCCCGCTCTTCACGAGTTTTTTGTGAAATTACAGCGATAGACATTTGCTCAACCTCTTCGGAAGGCCAAGCAACAGCGCGTTCACTAATTTTTACTGGTTTGGGGTAGAGGCCCTGCGAAATCAGGGCATAAAGCATTGAGCGGGAGTAACCACTCAGACGAATAACTTCCGGTAGTCGAAGTAAGGCCATAGCATCTCCAAAAGAAAAATGAACATAACCCCGAGGGGGCTCCTGTACACGTTTTTCGATTGGTCTGCGTTGGGCTGACTCCTGGGTAGGTTGGTCTAGTTATCCAACTAAGACTTCTATTTCAGTGCGCGTCCTAGGCTTGCAGGACTTCCTTGAATATAACCAGAAAACTTTTATTACGCAACTACTTTTATTGATTTCTGCCTCGCTTTTTTTAGCGAGTTTTGTAAAAAATCTCCCCACCACTGCATCATCTCAGTACGCTGTATAAGAAATTCAGCATGGTTATAAGCCGATGAGACCTCGTCTCTATCGAGGTGACCGAGCTGTCGTTCGATATGAAGGTGGTCGAAGTCCGACTCGTGTAGGACAGTTGATGCCAATCCTCGAAAACCATGGCCCGTCATACGACCCTTATAACCAAGACGGCCAAGGGCAAAAAGAATCGTGTTTTCGCTGATCAGTTGCCCAGAGCTTCCTTTAAAAAGGTAGCCCTCACGGCCAAAGGCTGTCCCGAGCGCTTGCAGCACTTCTAACGCCTGCTTCGATAAAGGAACGATATGCGGCCGTTGAATACCCCTCACCTTTTTGGTCCGTTCGGCCGGGATAATCCAGCGCCCCTCCGACTCATTAATCTCGGACCACTTCGCCCCCCTCAGCTCCCCAGTGCGAACGAATGTAAGCGCGAGAAGTTTTAGTGCATAGCGGGTTGAAAGCCCTTGATAGCCCTCGATTGCTAAAAGTAACTCGGGCAACTCTGAGCTATCAATTCGGGCATGGTTCTTTACCGGCGCAGACCCAAGAATAGATTGGGGCGACAGCTCCAATACCGGATTGAAGTCTCGATATTCGTTTAAAACAGCATAAGAAAGGACAGACTTAATTGTCTGAAGCACTCTATGGGGAAGCTCACTGCGGCCTCCGCTGGCCACCTTGTGAAGAGTCGCGAGGACGTCTTTTCGCGTGATTTCCTCGATCGGCAAATGACCAAGCGAAGGGAAAATTTCAGCCTCTAGTCGTCGGCGTTTGTACGCAATAGTATTTTCCGACTTATCTCTCTCCCAAACCTTAAACCATTGATTTGCGACCCTTTCGAAGGTCTTTTCCTGTCCGTCAGCCAGCCTGAGTTTCTCGGCGCGCCTTAGCGCAACCGGATCGATACCTTGCTTAACCTTCTTTCGAATTTCATCGCGCTGCGTTCTTGCCTCGCTTAGTGATACCTCGGGATATGGCCCTAGGCTTGCAGTTCGCTCGCGGTTACCAAACCGATAACGAACCTGCCAATACTTTCCGCCGTTCGGGTGGAGAAGAACATGCAGCCCATGTCCATCAGAAAGTTTCTGTGGCTTGTGAGCGGGCTTTGCATTTCGGACCTTCGCGTCAGTGAGCATCCTTGAATATGAGAGCTGAGATTTACCCTCATTTTTACCCTCACGGGATGTCGGATGTCAATGGAAATATCAGGATGACTCAGGACTAAAAAGTTTTATAAATCATGAAGTTATATAACTTTTTCTCACTGCTTCGGAAGTCTCTGGAAGCTGAGATGGCGTCCCCTAGGGGATTCGAACCCCTGTACTCACCGTGAAAGGGTGATGTCCTAGGCCTCTAGACGAAGGGGACCCGTGAACAACTGGGTCTTTGCTTAGCGACACTGGACTGACTGGTGGAGCTAAGCGGGATCGAACCGCTGACCTCTTGCATGCCATGCAAGCGCTCTCCCAGCTGAGCTATAGCCCCGTGCTTCGCACGTTCCGTGACATCTAAGCAAGCCCGCGAGTTTAGGGGAATAATGCGGAAAAGTCCAATTTCCGGGCTGTACTGCTCCCACGCGAATTCCACTTATGACTGCCACCCTCATTGATGGCCTGGCCATCGCAAAATCGCTTCGCCTCCAGGCCGCCGAGCGGGCCAGGGCCTGCATTGAAAAAGGCCGTGCGGCGGGCCTTGCGGTCGTACTGATCGGCAACAACCCGGCCAGCCAGGTCTATGTCCGTAACAAGGTCAAGGCATGTGCGGAGGCCGGGATCACCTCACGCTTGATTGAAAAGCCAGAGAACTTAAGTGAAGTTGAATTGCTCAGCATCATCGACGATTTAAATCACGATCCCGAGATCGATGGGATTTTGGTGCAGCTGCCGCTTCCAAAACAGCTCGATGCGCACCGAGTCATCGAGGCCATCGCTGCGGATAAGGATGTCGATGGCTTTCATGTCAGCAATGCAGGCGCGCTGATGACTGGCCGGCCCCTGTTTCAGCCCTGCACGCCGTATGGCGTGATCAAGATGCTGGAATCCATCGATGCGCCGATCTGGGGAGCCCATGCGGTGATCTGTGGCGCCAGTAACATTGTCGGTAAGCCCATGGCCATGATGCTGCTGGCACGCGGCGCCACCGTCACCGTCTGCAACAGCAAGACCCAGCGCTTACAAGAGCATACGCGGCGCGCGGATATTCTGGTGTCCGCGGTCGGCAGACCGAATATGATTTCAGCAGATATGGTCAAACCCGGAGCCATCGTGATTGATGTCGGCATTAACCGGCTCTCGGATGGCCGGCTTGTGGGCGATGTCGACTTCGCTGCGGTCTCGCAGGTCGCCTCTGCGATTACGCCGGTGCCGGGCGGTGTTGGGCCGATGACCATCGCCATGCTTTTAATCAACACCCTTGAATCTGCTGAACGCCGACTCCATCTTTCTTGATCATGAGCAATCCCCTACTCCATGAAATGCTGGCCCGCGATGACCTTCCGCGCTATGACCTGATTCAGCCGGCGCAGGTCGCTGCCGCAGTGGACACGCTTCTTGCCGAAGCCCGGGCCACGCTGGCCCGCGTGACGGCGCCAGACAACGCCATCTCGTGGGCCACGGTAATCGAGCCCCTCACCGACGCCACTGAGCGGCTTGGCCGCGCCTGGGGTGCGGTCCATCACATGTCGGGGGTCATGGACTCCCCCGAATGGCGGGAGGCGATCAATAGCCGCCTGGCGGAGGTCACTGCCTTTTGGACCGAATTGGCACAGCATCCGGATTTATTCCGTGCCTCCAAAGCGCTGGAAGATCAATTCAAAAATGCACCGCCGCAGCCACAGGACAGCACCGGCAGGGCCCGTTTTCGGGCGCTGCAGAATTCATTGCGGGCGTTCCGTCTGGGTGGCGCTGAGTTACCCGAAGACAAAAAGAAGATGTTTGCAGAGCTCCAGGCACGGCTTGCCCAATTGACTCAGAAATTTTCTGAGCAGCTGCTAGACAGCACCAATGCAACCGTTGTGCATGTCACCGAGCAGGCACAGCTTGCCGGGCTGCCTCAGCATTCGGTCGAATCGGCGGCGGCCGAGGCCCAACGTCGCGGACTTGCTGGCTGGGTATTTACATTGCAACACCCGAGCGTCGGCCCAGTCCTTCAATTCGCGCAGGACCGCAGCCTGCGAGAAGCCATTTATCGCAAGCAGGCCGTGCGGGCCTCTGAAATTTCCAGCGAAGGCCCGCAGCACGATAACGGGCCGATCATGGGTGAGATCCTGGCACTGCGACAGCAGCAGGCAGCACTCCTCGGTTTTCGCAATGCTGCCGAAGTCTCACTCGCACCAAAAATGGCCGATAGTCCACAGCAGGTCATCGACTTTCTGATGAACCTTGCGTCCAAGGCACGGCCCGCTGCGCAACGCGATCTTGAAGAGCTAAAAGCATTTGCTGCCGCCGAGCTTCAGCTTGCCGATCTTCAGGCCTGGGATGTGGCCTTTGCCAGTGAGCAGCTGCGTCAGCGTCGTTACGCATTCTCGGAAGAAGAGGTACGCCAGTACTTCCCCCTGCCCAAGGTGCTGGATGGTCTATTTAAAGTCATCCGCACCCTTTTCGATGTGACGGTGCGGCCCGTGACCGGTGTCATACCCATGCCCATCTGGCATCCGGATGTTCAGCTTCACGAGATGATTCGGTCCGGAAGGGTCATCGGCCACTTGTACCTGGACCTCTATGCCCGCAGCACTAAGCGTGGCGGCGCATGGATGGACGATTCCCGCGGCCGCCGCGTCTTGGATGCTGGCGTGCAGACTCCGATTGCGCTGCTGACATGTAACTTCTCGCCGCCCGTAGGCGATAAGCCGACCACGCTCACCCATGACGATGTTATTACCCTTTTTCACGAGTTTGGCCATGGATTGCATCACCTGCTTACCCAGGTCGGGGAGCTCGAGGTTTCGGGAATCAATGGCGTGGAATGGGATGCGGTAGAGCTGCCCAGCCAATTCATGGAGAACTTCTGCTGGGAATGGGAGACTCTCGCCCACATGACCGCCCATGTCGAGTCGGGCACTGCGATTCCCCGAGCGCTCTTTGACAAAATGATCGCTGCGAAAAACTTCCAAAGCGGAATGTTTATGCTGCGACAGGTTGAATTCTCAGTATTTGATATGCAGATTCACACAACACTTCTGCCAAGGCCGCAAGACACACCTGCGGCAATCGGAAAGAAAATCGAAGCGGCCTTATGGAGTATTCGTCGCGAAATCGCCGTGCTGATACCGCCAGACTTTAATCGGTTTGCACAAAGCTTCTCGCATATTTTTGCGGGCGGCTATGCCGCGGGCTATTACAGTTATAAGTGGGCCGAGGTGCTCTCGGCCGATGCGTACGCGGCCTTTGAGGAGGCCGGATCGGATCATTACGCCGAGGTCGGCCAGCGGTTTTGGCAAGAAATTCTCTCGGTTGGCGGCTCACGGCCCGCAATGGATTCTTTTACTGCGTTTCGGGGCCGGGCGCCCGCGGTTGAGCCGCTGCTGCGGCATAACGGCCTGCTGCAGGCGGCCTAAGGGCGGGCCCTATGCCGGCCACCAAGCGCGAAGCGCGTGTTGAACACATCATCGCCGGCGCGGCCCAATTTTTTTCAGAGCATGAATAGTCAGTGGCTGTATCAACAGATCTTCCCCGAACATCCGCTGGCCGCCCGTCCGCGTCCGCTAAGTACCCCGTGAGGACTTGCAGTGGCGGCCAGATCGCCTAAGATTCGGGGCGATGAGGATTGCCAGCTGGAATGTAAACTCTTTGCGGGTGCGACTGCCGCACCTACTCAATTGGCTCGCCACGGCCCGGCCTGCCATGCTGGGGCTGCAAGAAACCAAACTGACCGACGACAAATTCCCAAAAGACGAGATTCAGGCGGCTGGATATCACGTGGTGTTTGCTGGCCAGCCCACCTATAACGGCGTCGCCCTGCTGGTCGATGCAGTCCATTTTCAGCCGCCGCGCAATGTTCAAATCAATAATCCGCGATTTCCCGATGATCAGGCACGCTTAATCGCCGCTGACCTGCATGCCAAGCAAGGCACCGAGGCGATGAGATTGATCTGTGGCTACATTCCGAATGGATCGGAGGTAGGCTCAGAAAAATTTGACTACAAGCGTCGCTGGTTAGCCGCCTGCGCGGCCTGGCTCAAGCAGGAGCTTGCTAACCACCCGCGTCTTGCATTTGTGGGCGATTTCAACATCGCGCCAGATGATCGCGATGTCCATGACCCTGCACTCTGGCACGAGAAGATTCTCTGCTCGACAGCAGAGCGTCAACACTTGGAAGAGCTCTTGAAGCTTGGCCTACATGATGCTTATCGACTGCATGAGCAGCCCGCCCAGCAGTATTCCTGGTGGGATTATCGCGAAGCCGCTTTTCGCCGTAACCGAGGCCTGCGTATTGACTTGATCTTGCTGTCGGCCGAATTGGCAGCTGCTTGCACGGCCAGCGGCATTGATCCCGGCCCACGCAAGCTAGAAAAGCCCTCGGATCACACGCCGGTCTGGACTGATGTTCGCCTATGATCGGCCTGGGCTTCAGTGCTGCGCTGACCTAGTCGCCACCCTCTAAATTCAATTCGGCAATCTTGCGCGTCATGGTGTTGCGTCCGATGCCCAGCAGCTGGGCGGCCTCGATGCGTCGGCCGCGGGTGTGCTTGAGCGCCACGCCAAGCACGGCAGCCTCGAATTCCTTTGCCCAGCTATGCATCCGGCCGTCTTGCGGCACGGGCGCATTTGCCGCCAATGCCCGTGCAACCTCTTGACGTAAAAGCTCTTGCCAGGCCGGCACGCTGATCTCGCTTTTTACGGCTGGCTCCGCATGCGCTGCGCGCGTCGCCAACGACGCTGAAGCATCTTCGACCTGCGCATGGCCTGCGCCCTCCTGGGGCTGACGGACCTCTTCCGGTAAATCCTCGGCTCGCACCACCTGGCTCGGTGCCATGACCGTGAGCCAATGGCAGAGATTTTCGAGCTGTCGGACATTGCCGGGAAGGGCCATCAAGCTCACCGCCGACATGGCCTGAGGTGAAAGCTGTTTGGTCTCGACCTTCAGGTCCTGGGCGCTTTTTTGCAGAAAGTGTCGGACCAGCAGCGGAATATCTTCGCGACGTTCGCGCAGCGGCGGCAGCCGCAGACGAATGACATTTAAACGATGGAAAAGATCTTCTCGGAATTGGCCCGCCCGCACGCGGACCTCGAGATCTTGATGGGTTGCCGCAATGACCCGGACATCGGCTTTCAGCGGAGAATGGCCACCGACACGGTAGTAATGGCCATCAGAGAGCACCCGCAGCAGTCGCGTCTGCAAATCCAGCGGCATATCGCCGATCTCATCTAAAAATAACGTCCCACCCTCGGCCTGCTCGAACCGGCCCCGCCGGGTACTCTGGGCACCAGTAAAAGAGCCCCGCTCGTGGCCAAACAATTCGGACTCTAGAAGATCGCGCGGAATCGCCGCAGTGTTGAGCGCAACAAACGCCATCTTCGCCCGCGGGCTGTGCCGATGCAGGGCGCGCGCCACCAACTCTTTACCGGTTCCTGATTCACCCGTAATCAATACGGTTGCGCTGGACTGACTCAGTCGGCCGATCGCGCGAAATACATCCTGCATGACAGGGGCCTGGCCCAATAACTCCGGAACGGCCTCAATGACGGCGCCACCCGCACCGCCCACCATCTCAGAACCATCCGAGCAGGCCCGCCGAATCAAGGACACTGCTGCATCCACATCGAAGGGCTTGGGCAGGTATTCATATGCGCCGCCCTGAAACGCTGAGACCGCACTATCCAAATCGGAATATGCGGTCATCACAATGACCGGGATCTCAGGACAGCGCTGCTTTACTTGTTCCAGCAGATCCAGGCCGGAATCCCCTGGCATACGAATATCTGACACGAGCACCTGCGGGCGGTCGCTATTGAGGGCGAGCATCGCAGACTGTGCATCCGGAAATACTCGGCATGGCACCTGCTCTTTACTGAGGGCCTTTTCCAGCACCCAGCGAATGGATTGGTCGTCATCGACAATCCAGACCGGCCTCATGGCGTGGTTGCTCCGTTGGCGATCGGAATTCGAATCAGAAAATCAGTCCGGCCCGGCCGGCTTTCGACATCAATGAGTCCACCGTGCTGATGCACATAGCTCTGGGCCAGCGTGAGCCCAAGGCCATGGCCCTGCGGCCGGCCCGAGACCAGCGGATAAAACACCCGCTCGCGAAGCTCCTCCGGGATGCCGGGCCCGTTATCAATGACATGCAAATCCAACGCCAGCCGGCAACGCTTTTTGGAGATTGTGACCTGGCGCGCAATGCGTGAGCACAGCACAATCTCGCCCTCGCCTGCCAGGGCCTCTGCAGCATTACGCACCACATTTAAAACCACCTGGATCAGCTGCTCGCGATCACCACGCAAATCGGGAATACTGATGTCGTAGTCCCGCTTAATGACGAGTCCCGTGGGAAACTCTGCCAGCATCAGGCTGCGCACACGCTCGCAGACCTCGTGGATATTGACCGACTCCATCACCCGCAGACGACGGTGCGGGGCGAGCATCTGATCAACGAGGCCCTGCAGGCGATCTGCTTCTTTGATGATGACCTGGGTGTATTCGCGCAGCTCATCGCTGGGCAGCTCACGATCGAGCAGCTGGGCTGCGCCGCGGACCCCGCCCAGCGGGTTTTTAATTTCATGGGCAAGATTGCGCAGCAACTCTTTGTTGGCATGCGTCAGATCCGCCTGGTGGACCTCGCGGTCGGCCTTGCGTTGCTGAGCAATCTCCCGCAATTCCAGACTGAGCACCACGCCCTCTTCTTCAAGATGTACTGATACCGTGGAGTCCAGCTCAACTGAGCCCCGCATGGGCAGCTGCCAATCGCACTGCAGCCGCTTCGATTCAAACATCTGAGAGGAGGCCTGGTTCAGCATCTCTTCGACCTCCTCCGCAACATCGAGTACTTCAAGAAGATACGAGCCCTCGAGCAGCCTGCTGGAGGCCCCAAACAGGACCTCAGCGGGCTGATTAATATGAACGACCCGCAGCTCTTGATCCAGAATCACCACCGCAGTGGCAAGCAGATCAAGGCTGCGAAGATGCCGAGCGATCACATTCGGCGGGAGTGCAACGACGTCCGCAGCAGCCCCTTTTACAGCGAGTAATACATGTCGAATTCCACCGGATGTGTGGTCATGCGGAACCGCGTGACCTCTTCCATCTTCAGCGCAATGTAAGAATCGATCATGTCGTTGCTAAAGACACCGCCACGGGTCAGGAACTCGCGGTCTTTATCCAGCGCTTCGAGTGCCTGATCCAGCGATGAACAGACCGTTGGAATCTTCTTGTCTTCCTCGGGGGGCAAATCGTAGAGATTCTTATCCGAGGGCTCGCCAGGATGAATCTTGTTCATCACACCGTCTATGCCAGCCATCATCATCGCGGCAAATGCCATATAGGGGTTGGCGGTGGGATCCGGGAAGCGGACCTCGATACGGCGCGCCTTCGGACTGCTGACATGGGGAATACGAATCGAGGCAGAACGGTTGCGCGAAGAGTACGCCAGCTTCACAGGCGCCTCGAATCCTGGCACAAGGCGCTTGTAGCTGTTGGTGCCCGGGTTGGTGATGGCATTGAGCGCGCGTGCGTGCTTGATGATGCCGCCGATGTAATACAGCGCGAACTCGGAGAGCCCCGCGTAGCCATTGCCCGCAAAGAGATTCTGGCCGTCTTTCCATACCGACTGGTGGCAGTGCATGCCCGAGCCGTTATCGCCCACAACGGGCTTGGGCATAAACGTGGCGGTTTTGCCGTAACTCGCGGCAACGTTGTGCACCACATACTTCAGGATCTGGGTCCAGTCCGCCCGCTGAGTCAGCGTGGTGAACTTTGTTCCGATCTCGCACTGGCCTGCGCCTGCGACCTCATGGTGATGGACTTCGACCGGCACGCCCATCTGCTCAAGAATCAAACACATCTCCGAACGGATGTCCTGAAAGGAGTCCACTGGAGGAACGGGAAAGTAGCCGCCCTTCACCGCGGGACGGTGGGCCAGGTTGCCGCCCTCGTATTCAATTCCGGTCGACCAGCTTGCTTCTTCGGATTTGATCCTGGCCGAGCAGCCCGACATATCCACATTCCAGGTCACGCCATCGAAAATGAAAAACTCGGGCTCAGGGCCAAAGTAAACGGTATCGCCCACGCCGGTTGATTTCAGATAGGCCTCTGCCCGCTTGGCGATCGAACGCGGATCACGGTCATAGCCCTTGCCGTCAGAAGGCTCCACCACATCACACGTTAAATTCAGCGTCGACTCTTCGCGGAAGGGGTCCAGGACTGCGGTGTTGGGGTCAGGCATCAGCAGCATGTCCGAGGCCTCAATGCCTTTCCAGCCGGCAATGGATGAGCCATCAAAGGCATGGCCTGACTCGAATTTATCTTCGCCAAACGCGCTGACCGGCACACTCACGTGCTGCTCTTTGCCGCGGGTATCGGTGAAGCGGAAATCAACGAATTTCACCTCGTTGTCGGAAACCATCTTCATGACTTCTTGAGGGGTGGGCATATCAACATCTCCTTATGTAAAAACGTTCCAATACGATAAAACGACCCATTTTCGTGAGACTAGGAGCGAAAAGCGTGCCCGTTCGTAAATCACAAAAAATCAATGACTTATAAAGAACTTAAAGAAAATTTTTTAGAAAAAAATTCTGTTTTGGTGCTCTAAATGCACCATTATAGTGCTATCAGACTGAACGACAAATTGCGTGCACCAAATATAGGCATCGCTAGATTTAGGGCAGAAAGATGGCCTGCAGATCATTGAGCAATTCAAGCCCTCGGGCAGTGGCCTGAAACCGGTCGGGCCGCCTGACCATCAGGCCCTTGGACTGGGCGCTGCCCAGCCGCTCCAACAAAAACGGGTGCCCACCGATGGCCATGCCAGTCGTCTGTGCCCAGCGGCCAATGGGCACGCCCTCCACAAGCCGAAGCGCATTGAGCATGAACTCAAAGCCCAGGTCATGAACGCTCACCTCAGACTCTTTGGCAGCGGCGCCCTTCGCGCTCAAATAGGCGTCCGGATTTCGGGCCTTGACGGTTCTAAAAATGCGATTGGCCAGCGATATTTTTCCGTGTGCCCCCGCCCCAATTCCGAGGTAATCCCCAAACGTCCAGTAGTTCAGATTGTGCTGACACCGCTGGCCTGCTGCCGCATAGGCCGAGACTTCGTAGCGCATGAGGCCGCTTTGGGCAAGACGCTGGGCAACCAGGGTCTGCATCTCCGCCAGGCAGTCATCGTCCGGCAGGCCCTGGGGTGGCCGCGCAGCAAACAAGGTATTCGGCTCGAGCGTCAGCTGATAGAGCGACACATGGGTCAGCGGAAAGCTGAGCAGTCGATCGAGTTCTTGTTCGAGGCCGTTTAAGCGCTGGCCCGGCAGCCCAAACATCAAATCGACATTGACCCGATCAAAGATTTTTAAGGCCGACGCAAGCGCAAGCTCTGCCTGATTCCTGCTGTGTACCCGGCCGAGCTGGCCGAGCATGGCATCGGAAAAAGATTGAACGCCAAGGGAGAGCCGGCTGATGCCCGCCTCGCGAAAGCCCTGGAAGCGGTCCAGTTCAAACGTGCCGGGGTTGGCCTCCATGGTGATCTCCGCGTCAGGCACCAGCGGCAGCCGGGCGCGAATCTCCGAGAGCAGTCGCGCAATCGCCTGCGGAGAAAAAAGGCTGGGGGTGCCGCCACCAATAAACACACTGATCACAGGCCGGCCCCAGACCAGTGGCAGACTCTGCTCCAAATCATTGATCAATGCATCGATATAAGCGGTCTCAGCGATCGGCGCTCTGCGCTCATGTGAGTTGAAATCACAGTAGGGGCATTTGCGAATACACCACGGCAGGTGGACATACAGCGAGAGCTCCGGCAGGGTCTGAAAATGAATCGCTGCGCTCATGCCTTTGATACGGGTGGGCTGCACCTTAAAACGCCAGCCGCTGAAGCAATGCACTCAGAGCCTGGCCGCGATGGCTGACCTGCCGTTTCTGCTCGATTGTCATTTCTGCGGCTGACATCTGTAATTGCAAATCAAAAAACACCGGGTCGTAGCCAAAGCCTTGCTGGCCGCGCGGATGGGGCAGCAGTGCTCCATCCCACTGACCGTGGACGACGATCGGATCGGCATCATCAGCACTTCGAACAAAAGCAATTGCTGCATAAAAGGCGGCATGAACCGTGATTACATCGGCCTGCCCTGCCGCTGTTATGCCGGGGTCTGACCACTGCTGCTGGCGGGCAGCGGTTTCGCGTGTCACACAATGCAAAAGCCACTGAAGATTCAGTGCATCCGTGCTCAGGCCTTGGGACTTTAACGTGGCGATCTGCGCCTGATTATCCAGATTTTCATCTGCTGCGGCATCAGCGAAAAAACGTGCGGAGCGCACGCCCGGGGCGCCGCCCAAAAGCGGCACGACAATTCCTGAGTCATCTGCCAAGGCAGGGCCTCCTGCAGTGCGACTGGCATGACGGGCTTTAGCAAGCGCATTTTCCTCGAATGAATCGTAAGGCTCCTCGGCCGGGTCGATGCCGAGCGAAGACTGATTGACTAATCGAATTCCCCGCGATCGAAGCGCGGGGGCAAGGGCCTGCTCAAACTCTTTTAGTTTTCCTGGGTTCGATGAGGCCAGCACCCAGGTCCCGCTCATTCGACAACAACCGAGAGCCGCTCCGGATCCTGAATCAGGCACTGCTGAAACTCGTGCAGCTGGCCGATTCCTTGGGCGGCAAGCGCAAGCAGTTGATCAAACTGATCCCGAGTAAATGGCGCGCCCTCTGCGGTACCCTGGACCTCCACAATGCCGCCTGAGTCCGTCATCACGATATTCATATCGGTATCACAGGCGGAGTCCTCGAGATAATCCAGATCCAGCACCGCAGCGCCGCGCCAGATGCCCACCGAGATGGCGGCGACCGATTCTCTCAGTGGATTTTGGCCAATCCGACGATCGCGTTGCAGGCCCTGCAGTGCATCGGAGAGTGCCACACAGGCGCCAGTAATACTCGCCGTCCGCGTGCCCCCGTCGGCCTGCAAGACATCACAATCGATCGTAATTGTCCGCTCACCCAAAAGGTTCAAGTCGGTAACGGCGCGCAACGATCGGCCGATCAGACGCTGAATCTCCTGGGTGCGGCCACTTTGCTTTCCTTTGGCTGCCTCCCGATCGCTTCGGGTATGGGTTGATCGCGGAAGCATGCCGTACTCCGCCGTCACCCAGCCTGATCCCTGGCCCTTTAAAAAGCCGGGCACGCGCTCCTCTACTGAGGCGGTGCAGAGCACCCGGGTCTCGCCAAAACAGACCAAGACAGAGCCCTCAGCATGCTTGGTGTAACGACGCTGAAGGCTCACGGGCCTGAGCTGGGCGGCCTGCCGGCCGCTCGGCCGAGGCGCAGACTGGGCCGAGCCGTGTAACGAACCTGAACCGGGCTGTGTCATGTTGAATTCCTTTAAAACCCGGACCTTACAATACTGCGTCCCTCCCGCACATCCAGAGTATGCCCATGGCCCACCCCAGCATGACCGGATTTGGCAGCGCCCAGATCGACTGCCCCTCCGGCCGCCTCGGCCTTGAAATTCGGAGCGTTAATAGCCGATTTTTCGAACTCCATCCGCGGCTGCCCGATGAATTTCGCTGGGCAGAATCCCTCCTGCGGGATCGTGTGTCATCTCAGATCGCCCGCGGAAAAATTGAGCTCAGGCTGAGCCTCTCCCGCACCGAGTCGACCCTCTCGATGACCCAGATTAGCCCGTCGGGGCTGCAGTCCGCCCTCCGACTTGCCCATGAAATTCGACAGGAACATCCCGACATTGCGTCCTTTAGTGTTCATGAATTACTGAAACTGCCGGGAGTGGTTGTAGAGCCGCAGCTAAGCCAGCAGGAATGGAGTGCGTTACTTGATGGCATTGCCGCCAGCGCGCTTGAACAGTTTTCAAAAAACAGAATTGCTGAAGGCGAAAAGCTCGGGCTGGTCATCAGCGACAGATTGCAACAGATTCAAAAACTCTGCGGCAGCGCGAAGGCGCAGATCCCCCAGGCCATCACCGCCCAGCAGAATCGGCTTTCGGAAAAATTTCGTGAGGCTCTAGCGAGTGCGGCCCAAGAGGCTGCCGACTCAGTGAAGCTTGCCGCACTTGAGGAGCGGATTCGCCAAGAGGCAGCTGTCTACGGGCTTCGGATCGACATCGCAGAGGAATTAGACCGGCTTTCTGCCCACCTGACTGCCGCCCATGCGGCCCTTCAGTCGCCGCCAAAGTCCGGCACGGGAATCGGAAAGCGGCTGGATTTCCTTACCCAGGAGATGAATCGCGAGGCCAACACGCTTGGCTCTAAGGCAGCCTCCATTGAACTCAGCAATATCTCCATAGAAATGAAGTTATTGATCGAGCAAATCAGAGAGCAGGTTCAAAATCTTGAGTGAAGGCAGGTTGCTCATGATCGCCGCGCCCTCGGGCGCAGGAAAATCAAGTCTGGTCAGCGCATTTCTTGCGCGCAATCCAGAATGGATCGTCTCGATTTCCACCACCACACGGGCCCCCCGGCCGGGCGAGCAAGACGGCCGCGAATACTTCTTCACCACCGCGAAGGATTTCATCGCCCAGCGCGATACAGGTGAATTTTTAGAGTGGGCCGAAGTGCACGGAAATTTCTATGGCACCTCGAAGGCCTGGATCCAAGCGCAGCGTGCAGCCAACCGATCGGTCATTCTTGAAATCGACTGGCAAGGCGCACAACAGATCCGCCAGGTCTTTCGGCAGCCCGGACAGGCCCCGAGAAGTGTCTTTATTCTTCCGCCCTCGCTTGCTGAGCTGGAGTCAAGGCTCAGGGCCCGTCGGCAAGACAGTGAGGCGGTGATTCAGCGACGCCTCGCGGCGGCCGCAGATGAGATGTCGCACGCCCAAGAGTTCGATTATGTTATTATAAATCAAGACTTTAGCGTCGCTTTGCAGGAGTTAGAACAGTTTGTTCAACGCTCCTGGCCAGCGCCGTCCTCCCGATAATTCACTCCTGATTGAGAGCACCACATGGCACGCATCACCGTAGAAGACTGCCTCCAGTTCATCCCCAATCGATTTGAACTTGCGCTTGCCGCCGCCTATCGGGCCCGCCAACTCGCTCAGGGCGCATCGCCAAAGCTGGAATCCCGGGATAAGCCCACCGTGACGGCCTTGCGCGAAATCGCCGCCCAGCAAGTGGGCCGCGAGATGCTAAGGAAAGTGCCCATCTAAGTGAACAGTCCCGCTCTGCGGGCAGTTTCCGTAGGCCCGCTTATCGAACGCGCAAGGGCCTACCTCAACCAAGAAGATTGCGAGCGGCTCAAAACCGCTTATCGTTTCAGCGACCAGGCCCACCTCGGCCAATACCGCCAAAGCGGCGAACCTTACGTCTCCCATCCACTCGCCGTCGCTGAGTTATGCACCGAATGGCGGCTTGATGTTCAGGCCCTGATGGCGGCCTTACTGCATGACACCGTCGAGGACACGACGGCCACCACCGAAGAGATTCGTGAACGCTTCGGGCCCGAGGTTGCCGAGCTGGTTGATGGCCTCTCCAAATTAGATGCCGTGGAATTTCGTAATCGCGAAGAGGCCCAGGCAGAAAACTTCCGAAAGATGTTGCTGGCCATGGCCCGGGATGTCCGAGTCATTCTGATCAAAATTGCCGATCGGCTTCACAACATGCGAACCCTGGAGGGGGTGGCGGCTGAAAAGCGGCGTCGGATTGCAAAAGAAACGCTCGATATCTATGCCCCGATTGCCCACCGGCTTGGATTAAATGCGGCCTTTCGCGAGCTTGAAGATTTAAGTTTCGCGGGCCTGTACCCGCACCGCTTTGCCACCTTGTCGCGGGCCATTCTTGCGGCCCGCGGTAATCGCCGCGAGGTCATCGGCCGACTGCAGTCGGCAGTCGCCCAGCAGCTGCCCAAGTTCGGCATCTCTGCCGCCGTCGAAGGCCGCGAGAAAAGTGTCTGGTCAACTTATAAAAAAATGATCGAAAAGCATCTGAGCTTTGCTGAGGTGCTCGATGTCTACGGCTTTCGCATTCTGGTTCCGAAAATCTCAGACTGCTACATCACGCTCGGCGCACTGCATGCGCTTTATAAGCCGATGCCCGGAAAATTCAAAGACTATATTGCCTTGCCAAAATCCAATGGCTATCAGTCGTTACACACGACAGTCATCGGCCCTTATGGCACGCCGGTCGAGTTTCAGATCCGCACCGAGGAAATGCACCATGTCTCCGAAGCGGGAGTCGCCGCCCACTGGATGTATAAAGAAAATATCAGCAAAGGTGCCTCACCGCTTCAGGCCCGTGCCCATGAGTGGATGCAGTCCTTAGTCCAAGTCCAGTCCCAGACGCGCGATCCCTCTGAGTTCTTAGACAGCGTCAAGATTGATCTTTTTCCAGATGTGGTCTACGTTTTTACGCCCAAGGGGACAATTCGTGAGTTGCCACGCGGTTCGACCCCCGTGGACTTTGCGTATAACGTGCACACCGATATCGGCCATCACTGCGTCTCTGCAGAGATCAATCAGCGGCCTGTTGGCCTGGATACGATTCTGCGCAATGGCGATGTCATCAGTATCCAGACCGACGCCAACGCCAACCCCCATCCCGCCTGGCTCGGCTTTGTTCGCACGGCCAAGGCCCGGGCGGAAATCCGGCATCGACTTAAAACTACAACCCGCACCGAGGCGATCGAATTCGGCCAGCGGCTGCTGGATCAAGCGCTCAGGGCCCTTGGATCAGCGGGCCTGGATGACCCGAAATTAGAGTGGCAGCAGTTTCTTGCCGAGAATACTGCCCACGACAAAGATGCGCTGCTTGAAGACATCGGCCTTGGCCTGACCTTGGCGCACGTCGCTGCCCGACGGCTCGTGCCGCAAGTCGCGAATATCGCGCCAGCACACCTTCCCGATCATGCGAAAAACGCGCTGGCCATCGCAAAGACACATTTCACGAGCACCGCTGAGGCCATCACGATCGATGGCAGCGAAGGCTCTACAGTCCAATACGCTGCCTGCTGCAGCCCCATTGGCGGGGATGCGGCCATCGGACTGATGCGCGGTGGCGCCGGCCTCGTGGTGCATCGGGCCACCTGTGGCCTTGGGCGTCGCCAACGCTCAAAGGACCCGGGCCGCTGGGCCGATATCGTCTGGGCAGAGCAGTTGCGACGTCTCTTTCAGACCCATCTGGTTATTGAAACCCAAGACTTGCGTGGCATTCTTGCGCGCGTTGCCTCCGCCATCTCAGGGGCGGATGCCAACATTGTTGGCGCGAACACCGCACCGAAAGACCAGACACTGGCCATCATGAATCTCACCATCGAAGTCCGCGAGCGCCAGCACCTGGCCAACGTGCTGCGACGCGTGCGCCGGGTGCCCGGCGTGATTCGTGCGATTCGGGTTCCACCCCAGCACGCAACGAATCTGGCCGAGCCCTAACTTCCAGCGATGGTCATCTCGTCAATTAAGATCGAGCCGACTGTTTTGGTACCCCGGCAAATGGCATCCGACCCAATGGCCACAATGCCTTTCAGCATATCTTTCATGTTGGCTGCAATGGTGATTTCTTCAACCGGATACGCGATCTCACCATTTTCAACCCAGTAGCCAAACGCACCCCGCGAGTAATCTCCAGTAACGTAATTCACGCCCTGGCCCATGACCTCGGTCAGTAGCAGGCCACGGCCCATCTTTCGCAGCATCGCATTGAGATCATCATTTGCAGCAGTCTGGCTGCTTGTCATGAGTAAATTATGGGATCCGCCTGAATTTCCCGTCGACTCCATGCCCAGCTTTCGCGCGCTATAGCACGATAAGAAATACCCTTTCACAACACCATTGGCGACCACATCACGGGCCAGCACCCTAACGCCTTCGTCATCAAAGGGTGTACTGCCCATTGCACCCGGAATCAGCGGATCCTCACGAACCTGAATGTGAGAAGGGAAAATCTGCTGGCCCAGACTATCGAGCAAAAAACTTGACTTACGGTAGAGCGCGCCACCACTGACCGCCTGCACAAAGGCACCCAGAATGCCGCTTGCCAGCGGGGCCTCAAAGAGCACCGGCACCTTTTGGGTCGTGACTTTTTTTGCATGAAGTCGGGCCAATGCGCGATGGGCTGCATAACGGCCCACGGCCTCCGGGTCGGCGAGCTGTCGTGGATCCCGATCCGAGGTGTACCAGTCATCGCGCTGCATGTTCTGGCCCGACTGCGCAATCGGTGCGACCGAAAACCAATGCCTGGAATACGGATAGCCACCACGAAACCCTTTGGTGTTGGCGGAATAAAACTGGCCGTGATTGGCAGCCACCGAAGCACCTTCGGTGTTTTGAATCGCCGGACTTACTGAAAGTGCTGCCTTTTCTGCGGTCATGGCAAGCCGCACTGCTGCCTCTGCTGAGAGCTCCCACGGGAAATACAAGGCAAGCGCTGGCACATCGCGGGCAATCAGGTGTGGCTCGGGCAGGCCTGCACATGAATCCTCTGCGGTATAGCGGGCAATGTCCAAGGCTTTTTCGACGGCTGCACGCAGGGCCTGGTCTGAGAAATCTGAGGTCGTGGCGTGGCCTCTGCGCGTGCCGCTATAGACGGTGACCGAGGCGGCCCGATCCCGGGTCCGCTCGAGGGTCTCGATATCTTGCTTTCGAACCGTTACGGAAAGCCCGCTGCTTTCTGACACCTCTGAGGCGGCATCTGTCGCCCCAGCATCCCGGGCCATTTGCAAAATCTTTAATGAAAGATCCCGCAGCAGCTCGGACTTCAGCATCAGGGGCGAAGAGGTTTGTTTTGAATTGGCCATAAGGGCAATAATAGCGACTCCTGCCTAATCCTTCTGTCTGACTTGACGATGACCGCTTCCCCAACACCACCCTCCACACGCACTGCCAAGATCGGGCTGGTCTCCATCAGCGATCGCGCAAGCCAAGGAATCTACGAAGACAAAGGCCTGCCGGGGCTGCGTGCCTGGCTGGAGAGCGCCATCACGAGCCCCTGGGTTGGAATTGAGCGGCTCATCCCTGATGAGCAAGACCGTATCACTCAGACACTCATCAATCTTGTGGACCACGAGGGATGTGATCTTGTGTTCACCACCGGCGGCACGGGCCCTGCCGCCCGGGATGTGACACCCGAAGCGACCCGCGCAGTCGCGGACCGTGAATTGCCAGGATTTGGTGAACAGATGCGGCAAATCAGCCTGCACTATGTGCCTACCGCAATCCTTTCACGGCAAGTCGGCGTCACGCGGGGCAAGGCGATGATCATCAATCTACCCGGCCAGCCAAAATCAATTGCAGAGACCTTGGGCGGAGTACGCAGCGCAGACGGAAACATCTTGGTCCACGGTATTTTTGCTGCGATTCCGTATGGCCTTGAGCTGATGGGCGGGCCGAGCATCTTGACCAATGATGCAGTCTGCGCGGCGTTTCGGCCGAAGAAATAGCCTGTGAAATCAAGCCGACTCACACGCAGTGCAGGTTGGGTCGTTGCGCTGCTGATTGCGGGATCCAGCTGGGCACAGCCTGCTGCCGAGCGGTGTAAAGAGTTTCTGGAGTATGGCCTGCCCTCCGATCGCGGCGCGCTACTCTGCCGCTCAGGCTTTGCGTTATCGCACGATGAGGAGAAAAAAGCGCCGGTCTGGGTAGCGCAGCGCATGACACCGGAGCGATTGGTGAGCCGTGTTCAACGCTCTAACCGCTTCGTACCCGATCCGGAGCTTCCCAAAGGCAAGCGGGCCGAGCTCGAAGACTATCGGGGCAGCGGTTATGACCGTGGCCATATGGCGCCTGCTGCGGACATGCGTTGGAGCGCACAGGCCATGGAGGAGAGCTTTTATCTCTCAAATATGGCGCCCCAAGTCGGGCCCGGCATGAATCGGGGCATTTGGAGCGAAATCGAATCTTCAATCCGGGCCTGGGTTGCGCAGCGCGGTGAGCTCTTCATCTACACCGGCCCCATTTTTGAGACTGCCAAGGTCGCCAAGATCGGCCCCAATCAAGTTGCCGTGCCCACGCATTTCTACAAAGTGGTTTTCGATCCAATCCGGGTGGAGACGATCGCCTTTGTAGTGCCGAATTCGCCGCATCCCAACCGGAGGATTGACGAATTCATCACCTCGGTACGGGATATCGAGCAGCGGACTGGGTTAAATTTTCTCAATCGAATCAATCCTGCGGTGCAGGCGCTCATTGAAGAAAGCGTGGCGGCAAGCCTCTGGTAAACACGCAGACTAAGTTACGAGCCAGCGCACGGGAAGAAGCAAGAGATCGAGAAACTCGTAGGTAAGCCCCATCAGCGGCCGCATCCAGAGGGCTGAAATAATTCCCGCAAGCAGTAAGGCCAGAACAATAAAAAATCCATACGGCTCAATGCGCGCGACGGTCCTTGCTGCCCCCATCGGAAGCAGGCCAACCAGAATCCTGCCCCCATCCATCGGTGGCAAGGGAAAAAGATTAAAAACGAACATCACAACATTTACCAAGATTCCAGCTTTGCAAACCTGCTCTATAAATTGGCTCTCATTTGAGGCGGACGAAAAGAGATAGAAGAGAATTCCCCAGCCGAGTGCCTGGGCAAGGTTAACGGCCGGGCCAGCAAGCGCAACCCAAATCATGTCGGATTTTGGATTTCGAAGGTTTCCAAAATCGACCGGGACCGGCTTGGCGTAACCAAACATGAAGGCGCCTGCCGTTGCAAGATAAAGCCCCAGTGGAACGATGACCGTTCCGATCAGATCAATATGCTTCAGGGGATTGAGAGTGATTCGGCCCATCAACTCAGCCGTCGGGTCACCAAAATAGCGGGCAGCATATCCGTGGGCGGCCTCATGCACCGTAATCGCAAACAGTACGGGTATTCCGTAAACGGAAATCCCCTGGATGATTTGGAAAAAGTCCACAGCCAATCAGTCAGCCGAAACGCCAGAAAGCAGACTTTCATAAGGTATCCGAAGTCCTTCGTGAAGCTTTTTTACCATTCGAAGACTAAGGGGACGTTTCCGACTCAATACCTCTGAAACCCTGCCGCTTGGGCCGATGAACGCTTCGAGATCACGCTGTGAGAGTCCCTGCTGATCCATTCGAAACTTAATCGCTTCGATCGGATCGGCCGGAAACAAAGGATAGTGCTTAGACTCATAGGCCTCGATCAGTGCCACAAGAATATCGCGTTCGTCAGCCGCTCGGCTGCCCTCTGGTGCCTGGAACACCGACTCTAATCTCTTAAACGCTAAACGTAAATCTTCGTCGCTTCGGATCGGCTTAATATTCATTTACAGACTCCACATCAATCTCGTCATACTGCTTGTGTGTACCAATAAATTTAATCCAGACAATTTTTGCTAAATATTGAATCTCAACAACCAGTCGATATTTGTTTCCACCAATATCGAAAACAACGCGGTTGTTCCCACAAATACTTGCACGGCCGAAATGCTGTTTCAGCTCCTGTGGCGTTGACCAGTTAAACAACGCGACTTCCTCAGCCCAAGCCCGAAGCGGGCCTTCCGCGATTAGAACCGGTCGGCTGCCTGGCAGGTGCCCTTGGTCATCACGGCCTGCGGCAGTGTCATCACCGCCATGAGATTTGGGGAGACGAAAACTCCATCAGGATCAATAATCGGATCAAGATTCGTGCAGCGCAGGTGCAATGGCTGGGTGAGCAATGCGCTGACGCGGCAGGCGCGAAGCTGCGGCAGGCGGCCCTTATCGTTATAAACGCGTCGCAGACACAGAAGATGCCCATCTGTCAGATCATTCATGCGACGCATGTCTTCATACTCGAGCATGCGGGCCTGCGCCTCACAAGTTTCACGATCATCTGGATTGAGCTGCTCAAAGCGAAAGATTGTGACGCGAAAATCATCCTCGGCTTCGACTTCGAAGGGGCCGGATTTCCAGCGCTTCTCGCCGTCAAGCAGCAGCACCCCGCCGGCAACCTCGGCCTTACAACGCGACTCCAGCGGCAGGCGCTTTAGAAACTCCTGATGCTTTACATCCCGCTTATCCGCAAGCTCGCGGCCCTGCGCAAATGCATCGGCCCACCCGAGCCCACTCGCCAGCACAACCCCGAGGCCAAGCCCGATCAGTTTCAGTTGGATTTGCGTTTTCATCACGTCATCTTAGTCGTTTTTTAATTCGCCTGTCGCAAATCCACACAGCGCCTACCCCCGCACCGCCGAAACAACCCCAGCGACATCACGCAGCATGGCCAGGGCCCGCTTTAAATGCTCGCCGTCCATAACCTGCAGACTTAACACCATCGTGATCTGATCAGACTTCGGAAAAGAATCAATTTTTGCAAGCGGAATGCGTTCTCGGGCCAGCACCTCCGCGATGTCGCGAATCAGATCCTGACGCGGCCGAGCGATCAATACCGCATCCATGAGGTAGCGACCATCTGATGCGCCAGAGGGCTGGCCCCACTCGGTCTCAATCACCCGCTCGGGCGCGTCGGCCGACATTCTGAGAAATGTTGTGCACTCCGCGCGATGCACACTCACACCGCGGCCCCGCGTCACAAAGCCACGAATCGCATCCGGCGGCGCGGGCTTGCAGCAGCGGGCCAGAGCTGTCAGCATCCGATCCACGCCCACCACCAGCACCTGGCCCTTGGCCGCGGTCTTGGGCTTGGCAATCTTCGAAAGAATGACCTCTTCTGCCGAGATCTCGGCACGCTTTAGGCGCTCTGCCTCAGCACTGCCCGATTCAGCCGTCCGATCTGCCGTCTTTTCTGCAGAGCGCTCATCAATCCGGCCCTCTGCAAGATCGAGGGCATGAAACCAAGTGCGGACTTTCTGCCGAGCGCGGCTACTTTTTAAAAATCCTGACTCGGGACTCATCCAATCCCGGCTCGGGCCGCCCTGCTTTACTGTCATGAGTTCAACTGTCTGTCCGGTCTGAAGCTCGGTGGTGAGCGCCACAATCTGGCCGTTGACTTTCGCTCCGCGGCAGCGGTGGCCGATCTCGGTGTGCAGGTGATACGCAAAATCAAGAGGGGTAGCGCCCTTGGGCAATTCGATAATGCGGGCCTTTGGCGTGAGCGCATAAACGCGGTCGTCCGCCAGGCGTACCTGACCGCCTGAGGCCTGGCCCCAGTCCAACATCTGACGAATCCAGGAGATACGGTCGGCGTAGTTGCCCTCAAAGGCATGGCTTGCACCAGACTCTTTGTACTTCCAGTGGGCTGCAACGCCCAACTCGGCGCGCTGATGCATTTCGTGAGTACGAATCTGCACCTCAAACGGCCGCCCCTGCGCATCCAATAGGACCGTATGTAAGGACTGATAGCCATTGGCCTTGGGCCGCGTGATGTAGTCATCGAACTCGGAATCCAGCGGCTGCCAATGATCATGCAAAAAACCGAGCACCGCGTAGCACTGGGCCTCGGTATCGACAAGAATCCGAAAGGCTCGAATATCCATGAGCCCATCGAAATCAAGTCCTTTGGCCTGCATTTTTCGATGAATGCTGTAAAGATGCTTTGGCCGGCCCGCGACCTCGCCGGCGATGCCTGCCTGGCTCAGAAAGTCTCGAAGCCTTGCAATCGTTGTGCTCACAAACGCCTCGCGCGCCTGCCGGGTCTCATCAAGGCGTTGTGCGATGGCGCGGTAAGCCTGCGGCTCGGTCATGCGAAAGGCGAGATCCTCCATCGCCCACTTCAACTGCCAAATTCCCAGGCGATTGGCCAGAGGTGCCTGGACCTTTAAGGTCTCCTGGCCAAGCCGCCGGCCACGCTCAATCGCTGCCGCATCTTGACCTTTCATCTGACTAGCGACAGACTCCAGGGTTGCAATGTGCAAGGCCAGCTGAATGACCACCACCCGAATGTCATCGGCAAGGGCCAGCAGCATACGGCGCAGGGTCTCAATCTGGCCCGGCGCATCCTCTGCGCCATCTGCGCTGACCCGATGGCCAAGCCCTGCCATCCGATGCAAGGCGACCAGGAGTGTGGCGACTTCACTGCCCCACTGCTTTCGGCAGGCCTCGGCCGACTTTGGACTGCCGTCAAAATCGGCCGACAGCCGCGTCGCAGTCTCGGTGGCTTCATCTACCCCGAGGGCCTGCAGCAGCTGCAGCGCACGCGCTACGACAGGAGTTGCTTCTCCACCATTCCGCACAGCAGATGTCCTAGGACCAGATGGCCTTCCTGGATCTGGGGGGTGTGCGATGAGGGCACCTTCAGGCTGACATCGGCCAACTCACCCATATCGCGCGGATGAATTCCGGTAAGGCCAATGGTAGAAATTCCCGCGCTACGGGCAGCCTGCATGGCCATCACAATATTTTTGCTTCGGCCGGAGGTCGACATCGCGATTAAGACGTCGCCCTTACGGCCAAGGGCCTGCACCTGCCGGGAAAAGACATGCTCATAGCCATAGTCGTTGCCGATGGCCGTCACCGCAGAGGTATCCGTGGTCAATGCAATCGATGGCAGGGGCTGTCGCTCCTGCAAAAAGCGGCCCACCATCTCTGCCGAAAAATGCTGGGCCTCGGCCGCACTGCCACCATTGCCAACAAACATGAGTTTGCCGCCAGACTTCAGGGCATTCACACAGCAATCCACTGCCTTGACCAGCTGCTGCTGAAGCATGCTGTCAGCCAGCATGTCTTCCATGACCTGGCGGGTTGCCATCAAAGAGATTCGGATTTCATCTTGCATCGTTGTTCCTTCTGCAAAAAATCTGAAGCGTTGACCGCTTAGGCGGCCTCTTCACGCAGGGCGCGCTTGCGCTCATGCTCTTTGAGATAGCGCTTGCGCAGCCGAATGCTCTTGGGGGTGATTTCGACAAGCTCATCATCCGCAATGAATTCCACTGCCTTTTCCAGCGTCAGCTCAATCGGGGGCGTTAAATCAATATGCTCATCCTTGCCGGAGGCCCGCACGTTGGTCAGTTTCTTTTCCTTTACCGGATTCACCACGAGATCATTGTCTCGGGAATGAATACCGATAATCATGCCTTCGTAGAGCACATCTCCCGGGCTGACAAACATCCGGCCACGCTCCTGAAGCTTCCATAAAGCGTAGGCCACCGCATTGCCATCATCCTGCGAGACCAAAACGCCATTACGCCGATCAATCATGGTGCCTTTAAAGGGGCCGTAGTCATCAAAGACATGGCTCATCAGTCCGGTGCCCCGGGTCATGGTGAGAAACTCGCCCTGAAAACCGATCAGCCCACGGGCCGGAATGCGATAGTCCAGCCGAACCCGGCCACGACTATCGGGCACCATATCCAAAAGCTCGCCCTTGCGAACACCCAAATCCTCCATCACCGGGCCCTGGTGGTCCTGCTCCACATCCAGGGTTAAGGTCTCATACGGCTCAAGACGTTCGCCATCGGCCGCCGTCTTAAACACCACCCGCGGACGAGACACGGCGAGCTCATAGCCTTCACGCCGCATATTCTCTAAAAGAATAGTCAGATGCAGCTCGCCCCGGCCAGAAACCACAAACGTATCGGAATCCTCGCCAAACTCAACCCGTAGCGCAACGTTGGACTTCAGCTCCCGCTCGAGACGCTCGCGTATCTGACGGCTGGTCACAAACTTGCCTTCGCGGCCGGCAAGCGGAGAGGCATTGACCATGAAGTTCATGGTCAGCGTCGGCTCGTCGACTTGCAGCATCGGCAGAGGTTCGATGTGGTCCTGGGCACAAACCGTTGTGCCGATATTTAATTCATCAATTCCATTGATGAGCACAATATCGCCTGCCTCTGCGACTGGAACCACCTCACGCTCAAGGCCCTTGAATTTCAGAATCTGATTGACGCGGGCTTTTCTCGGCGCACCCTCGGGCCCGTCTTGGATAATGACATCCTGTAGAGACTTTAATCGGCCACGGTTGATCCGGCCAATACCAATTTTTCCAACGTAGCTGGAATAATCCAATGAACAGATCTGCAGCTGCAATGGCCCTTCGGTATCGTCAGCCCGCTGAGGCACATGCTGCAAGATGGCCTCAAACAATGGCCGCATATCGCTTCCCGGCTGATCATGGGCAGGCGTGGCATAGCCATTTAACGCCGAGGCATAGACCACGGGAAAATCCAGCTGCTCCTCGGTGGCGCCCAACTTATCAAATAAATCAAAGGTGTGGCTCACCACCCAGTCGGGCCGCGCGCCAGGCCGATCAATCTTATTGACCACCACAATCGGACGCAGGCCCTGGGCAAGGGCCTTGCGGGTGACAAATCGGGTCTGGGGCATCGGGCCTTCAACTGCATCCACCAAGAGCAGCACGCCATCGACCATCGAGAGGACCCGCTCCACCTCACCGCCAAAATCAGCATGGCCCGGGGTGTCGACGATGTTGATGTGCGTGCCTTCGTAATCAACTGCACAGTTTTTGGCCAGGATCGTAATTCCGCGCTCACGCTCCAAGTCATTGGAATCCATCACCCGTTCAGCCACCTGCTGATGCCGGGCAAACGTGCCTGCCTGCTGAAGCAATTTATCAACCAGGGTGGTTTTGCCATGATCGACGTGGGCGATGATGGCGATATTGCGTAGGGCCCGCATACGGGTCTCCGATCTAAGAATGAAGTGATCGCACCCGGCTGGGGTGCAAAAGGCCTGCCGCATCGATCCGGCCGGTACCAAGAAACTCTCCGGATTCATCTCGAACCCTGCACTGCGAAAGCGGCGAATGGCCAGAGCAGAAAATGGTTTGTCCATGAAAAAACCGCTCGGTGGCTGCTGCATCAATCACCACCTCAGGCCAATCACGAATCAGCCAGTCCACCGGCTTTAAAAAACGTAGACGGCCCTGTGAGTCTGCCTGCTCAATCGACTCAAGGGGCACAATCTCGGGCGCCTGAAGCGGTCCGACACCCGTGCGCCGCAGCGACTGCAGATGGGCGGGGCAGCCCAGGGCAGCGCCGATATCTTCAGCCAGAGTCCGAATGTAGGTGCCCTTGCTGCAGACGACGCGCACCTCCAGCACCGGCAGATGAAAGCGGGTCAATTCCAGCGCGTGAATCCTGATCGATCTGGGTTCACGCACCACCTCTTCTCCCGATCGGGCGTAGTCGTAAAGGGCCCGCCCATCTCTCTTGATCGCCGAATACATGGGCGGCACCTGCAAACTCTGGCCAAGAAATTTCACCAAAACAGACTCCACCTGCGCCCGATCCAAAGCCGGCACCAGCGCCTGCTCAATCACATCACCCTCGCGATCGCCGGTGCGCGTGCGGGCACCCAGACAAATCTCTGCGAGATAAGTCTTATCCGCATCTAAGCCCTGGGCGGCGTATTTCGTTGCTTCGCCAAACAAAATCGGCAGCAGGCCACTGGCCATCGGATCCAATGTACCGGCATGGCCTGCCTTTTTCGCGCCCAGTAAATGCTTCACGTGGCCCAAGACCCGCTGTGACGAGGGGCCGACCGGCTTATCGAGAAGTAACACGCCATCAACCATTAGATTTACCTGCCAGGGCCCGATCAATTAACTCACTCATCGCGATCGCCCTTGCGGTCGAGTCATCCCGTACAAAATGAAGCTCCGGTGTCTGATGAATTTTCAAAAGACGCCCAAGCCGCGCCCGGAGAAATCCACGGCAGGCCGTAAGGCCCTCTTCCGTCCGGGCAAGCTGCGCGGGATCATCGGGCAGCACGCTATAAAAGACCCGCGCGTGGGCGTAATCCGGCGAGACCTCTACATCCGTTAAGGTCACCAGGCCAAGCCGCGGATCCTTGACTTCCAGACGAATTAACTCGGAGAGGTCACGCTGAATCTGATCCGCTATTCGATGGCCGCGCTCAGAAGTTCTATTGGAGTGTCCGCGCAATTTCTTGGATCTCAAAGACTTCGAGCTGGTCGCCCTCTTGGATATCGTCGTAGTTCTTGAGAGTCAGACCGCACTCAAAGCCCTCTTTAACTTCTTTGACATCATCCTTAAAGCGCTTTAATGAATCGAGCTCGCCTGTCCAGACCACAACGTTATCGCGCAGCAGTCGCACACTGGCACCACGTCGCACCAGGCCTTCGACCACCATACAGCCAGCGATATTGCCCAGTCGGGAGACCTTAAAGACCTGACGAATCTCCACCAGACCAATCACGTTTTCACGACGCTCCGGCGCCAGCATGCCTTGCATCGCGTTTTTCACATCATCAACTGCGTCATAAATGATGTTGTAGTAACGCAAGTCAATGCCATTGCCCTCGGCGAGCCGTTTTGCAGATTGATCGGCCCGCACATTAAAGCCGATCACGACTGCCTTCGAAGCAATCGCCAGGTTGATGTCTGACTCCGTAATTGCGCCAACTGCGGCGTGCACGATGTTGACCTTAACTTCTTCAGTCGAGAGTTTCTGCATGGCAGAAGCCAACGCCTCTTGTGAGCCCTGAACATCTGACTTCACAATCAGCGACAGGGTCTTCACGCCATCGCCCATATTCTCAAAGATGTTTTCCAGCTTCGCGGCCTGCTGCTTGGCAAGCCGTACATCACGGAACTTACCTTGGCGGAAAAGCGCGATCTCGCGCGCTTTGCGCTCATCGCCTAAGACCATCATTTCATCACCTGCCTGCGGTACCTCAGTCATGCCAAGTATCTCTACCGGAATGGAAGGGCCCGCCTGCTCGACCTGCCGTCCATTTTCATCCAGCATGGCACGCACACGGCCGAAGGCAGCACCCGCAAGAATGACATCGCCTTTTTTCAAGGTGCCGGACTGGACCAAGACAGTGGCCACAGGGCCGCGGCCTTTGTCGATACGGGCCTCAACGATTAAGCCCTTGGCCAATGCATCGACCGGGGCCTTCAGTTCCAAGACCTCGGCCTGCAGCAAGACGTTTTCCAGCAATGACTCAACGCCCTGGCCAGTTTTCGCTGATACCGCAACAAACGGCGAGTCCCCGCCATATTCCTCGGGCACAACCTCCTCTGCTACAAGCTCGGTCTTCACACGATCCGGATTGGCCTCGGGCTTATCGATCTTGTTAATCGCCACCACAATGGGCACCTTGGCTGCCTTTGCATGGGCAATGGCTTCCTTGGTCTGCGGCATAACACCATCATCAGCTGCAACCACCAACACCACAATATCGGTGGCATTGGCACCCCGTGCACGCATGGCCGTGAAGGCCTCGTGGCCCGGCGTATCCAGGAAGGTCACCACACCACGGGGCGTATCGACGTGATAGGCGCCAATATGCTGCGTGATGCCGCCAGCCTCACCGGCAGCGACCTTCGTCGCGCGAATGTAATCAAGAAGCGAAGTCTTGCCATGATCAACGTGGCCCATGATGGTGACCACCGGCGGCCGCGTAATGGCGGAGGCCTGGGCGACTTTCTCCGCCTCGGTCTCCTCCAGAAATGCCTCGGGATCATCAAGCTTTGCAGCAAAGGCCTTGTGTCCCATCTCTTCCACCACAATCATCGCGGTCTCTTGATCTAAGACCTGATTGATGGTGACCATCTGGCCCATCTGCATGAGTGTCTTCACAACCTCAGCGCCCTTTACCGACATCTTGTGGGCGAGGTCAGCCACCGTGATGGTCTCAGGCACATGAATCTCGCGGGTCTGGGGCTCGACCGGTGGCACAAACGCGGGGGCATCCGAAGCACTCTGTTTGGACTTTGATCGTGGACCACCGCGCCAGCCGCCCGCACCGCCCGATAAATCGCCACGGGTTTTAATGGTGCGGCGCTTGGCAGCATCGTCCTGCCAGGTTGATGAGAGTTGAGAAGCTTTGAGCTGCTTTTCGTTTTTCTTTTCTTTGGGCCGCTCGTCACCCTCCGCCTTGCCTTCTGCTTTTTTAACAGCAGGCTTATGCAGGGTTGTCGAAGGCGCTGCCTCTTCTGCCGCCTTCTCCGGGGCCCGCGCAGTCCCAGCGAGCTTGCCGCTTCGGGCCGCGGTCATCAACTTGTTGATTGCTGCGACTTCGTCTTCTACCGCTCTTCGGGCCTCAACACTTTTTGCAGCATCCTCGGCTGCCTTGCGGGCCCGCTCCTGAACAGCGCTTGCCTTTGCAGCAGCAGACGATGATTTTTTGGAGGATTCCTTAGTGGCCTCAACGGCGCGGGCAGCCTCTTCGGCCTCTTGAAGGGCGCGGGCCTCACGCTCACGCTCACGCTCAAGCCGCTCCTGCTTTTCTTTTAACTCTGCCTCTTGGCGGGCAAGCAGCTCCGACTGACGGCGGCTTTCTGCCTCACGCTGGGCGAGCTCCTGCTCTGACACCACCGGTGCGGCGGGCTCGGCAGCCGCTGGCTCAGCAGCCTCACCGGCCTCGCGTTTTACAAAGACCCGTTTTTTGCGAACTTCGACCTGAATGGTGCGGGACTTGCCCGAGCCATCGGCCTGACGGATTTCGGTGGTCTGGCGCTTGGTGAGCGTAATTTTCTTGCGCGGCGCCTCATCCGAACCATGGGCCTTACGCAAAGAGCTCAGCAGCTGCTCTTTATCGGTCTCGGTCAGCGAATCGGTGCCCGCCAACTTCACCACGCCTGCAGCGCGCAGCTGATCAAGCAGCGTCTCAACCGGCAGCTTTAGCTCAGCAGCAAATTTCTCAACATTATTCGCGGCCATCGGCGGCACCTCCTGCCCCGGCTTCTTCGGATGCAAACCAGTGGGCACGGGCCTTCATGATCAACTCTTTTGCCCGCTCTTCATCTAGGCCAGTAATTTCCACAAGCTCATCAACGCCTAAGTCGGCTAAATCATCTCGGCTGAAGATCTTCGAATCGGCAAGTTTGACTGCGAGCTCGCGATCCATGCCTTCAAGATCCAGCAGATCCTGGGTCGTGGTCTCAAGCTTTTCTTCCTGGGCAATTGCCGCTGTCAGCAGCGCATTGCGGGCACGGTTACGCAGTTCGTTGACGGTATCTTCATCAAGGGCCTCGATTTCCATCATCTCGGCCACGGGCACATAGGCCACTTCCTCGAGCGTGGAGAAGCCCTCATCAATCAGAATATCGGCGACTTCGCCATCAACATCGAGCTTTTGCATAAACGACTCGCGAAGCTTTTGCCGTTCGGTTTCAGATTTTTGGGCTGATTCATCGGCTGTCATGATGTTGATCTGCCAGCCGGTTAACTCCGATGCAAGCCGCACATTCTGGCCGCCGCGGCCAATGGCCACCGCCAACTCGGCCTCATCGACCACCACATCCATAGCATGACGCTCTTCATCGACCACGATCGACGACACATTGGCCGGTGCCAGCGCGCCGATCACAAACTCAGCGGGGTCTTCTGACCACAGCACGATATCCACCCGCTCCCCGGCGAGCTCATGGGTCACTGCCTGCACGCGGGAGCCGCGCACACCCACACAGGTGCCAATCGGATCAATACGACGGTCAGCCGTAAAGACTGCGATCTTGGCCCGAACGCCCGCATCTCGGGCAGCGGACTTGATGATCAGCATGCCCTGCTCGATCTCAGGCACCTCCAGCTCAAAGAGCTTCATGATGAATTCGGGTGCAGTACGCGACAAAATGATCTGCGGGCCACGCTGACTGCGCTCAACACGCAGCATGTAGGCGCGCACGCGATCACCGGGGCGAAGATTTTCTTTCGGAATCATCTGATCCCGCGGCAGTCTGGCTTCAATCTTGCCGGACTCAACAATCACATCGCCACGCTCAAGCCGCTTGACGGTGCCATTGATGATGACTTCGCCGCGCTCCAGAAAATCTTTCAGGATCTGCTCACGCTCAGCCTCACGGATACGCTGCAGGATGACCTGCTTGGCGGCCTGGGCCCCAATGCGGCCAAATTCGATTGGCTCGAGCTCCTCTTCAATGTAGTCGCCCACCTCGATATCTGAAATCTGCTTACGGGCCTCGGCGAGAATAATCTGCAGGTCGTGGTCCTCGAGTTCGCCATCGGGAACCACCTGCCAACGGCGAAAGCTCTCGTAATCGCCCGTATCGCGATCAATCGAGACGCGAACATCGACTTCTTCAGAAAAGCGTTTCTTTGTCGCCGATGCAAGGGCGCTTTCCAGGGCCTGAAACACGATTTCCCGCTCAACGTTTTTTTCACGGGCCAGGGCATCTGCCAGCATCATCAGTTCACGACTCATCTTCCACTCTCCTAAAACTTGACTTGGGGCACCAGACGCGCCCGATCCACATCCTGTAATTCAAACTTCAACTCCAGCACCTCGCCGGGCTTACTTTCCCAGTGCAGCGACAGCGCCTGATCCGGGCCCACCACCAGCAGGCCCTCGAAATTGCGCCGACCCTCAAGCGGCAGCTTGAGCCGCAGCTTGATGGCCTGGCCCGCAAACCGCAGGTAGTGCTCCAGCTTGGTCAGCGGACGATCCATGCCGGGTGACGACACCTCAAGCCGCTGAAAATCAAAGCCCTCAACGGGCAGCTGATGCACCAGCTGCTTGGAGACCAGCTCACAGTCATCCACCGTGACCATGCGGCTGTGGTCCAAGGTGTCAATAAACACCCGCACCATCCCGCCGGGAGTCCGCTCCAGGTCCACTAACTCAAAGCCCACATCGCGGGCCGCCGATTCCACGACCTGCCAGAGATCCGCCATGCCCACAACGCCTTTCCAACAGCAAAAAAAAATGGGCTTTGTGAAGCCCATTTCTTATTAAGGACGCTGCTCAAACTGCCGAAAAGCGCGCCGTATGTGCTTGATTTTACTGGACTCTCACCCCTGGCGCAAGGCGCTATGGGCCCTTGCGGCCTTTGAATCCGGGCTTGCGGCCGGGTCGGCCCCCACGGGGCTTGTTGCGATTGCCGCCATCTGGCCGCTGGGGCGCCGATAACGAGGCACCCGCTGGCTTGGCATTGCCCCAAGAGGTCTGCAAAGGATTCGGCTTTTTAGGGCCCTGGGGCCGCTTTTTCATGCCGCCGCCAAGGTGCGAGAGATGGGCATCGGGCCCGGAGGGCTGCCATTCATCGTCGGGATGCGGCTGCGATAAATCCTCATCATCAATCAGCGGCCGGTCGTCAGACTGCACACGTGCAACGCTACTCGGTGAGTGCCATTCCTGTGCGCCCGGGCGACGTGGGCCTTTATTGGGGGGCCGGCCGCCACGCGGGTTGGCTCCGCGACGCGGGCCCTGGCCACGCGCCTGATCCTGGCCTCCGCCACGCAGGCCCACGGACTGACACAGCGCCTGGACCTCGGTCTCGGCAAGATCGACCGCCTGCCCACGGCGCAGGCCCGACGGCAGGGCCACCTGGCCATAACGAATTCGAATCAGCCGGCTCACCGTCAGGCCAACCGATTCAAACATTCTGCGGACTTCGCGATTGCGGCCCTCGTTGATGACCACGCGGACCCAACGATTGGCACCTTCCCCGCCTGCATCTTCAATTGATTCAAATTTCGCGGGGCCATCTTCGAGTGTCACGCCTGCGAGCAGCTGCTCGCGGCCCTCGGCACTTAACTCACCCAGAATGCGAACCGCATATTCGCGCTCGACTTGTGAACGCGGATGCATGAGCCGATTGGCCAGCTCACCTGAAGTTGTAAAAAGCAGCAGGCCTTCGGTATTCATGTCCAGCCGGCCGACGGCGATCCAGCGGCCAAACCGGACGGGCGGCAGCTTTTTAAAGACAGTAATCCGCTGCTGCGGATCATCGCGGGTGACGATCTCGCCAGACGGCTTGTGATACGCCAACACCCGGACGGGCGGTGGCGCCACGCGAATGCGAATGGGCTTGCCGTTGACCTTGACCTGATCAGAATGCAGGATGCGTTGGCCAATATGCGCGGGTGTGCCATTGACCGATACGCGGCCCGCAAGAATCAACTCTTCCATCTCGCGGCGCGAGCCCACGCCGGCATCGGCCAAGACCTTATGAAGCTTTGGCGGATCGTAATCAAGACCTGCCCGTGAAGGGCCATCAGTGCGCGGGCTGGTGCCCTGCTGCGCAAAAAACGGAATTGGTTCGGCCTCGGGTTCGGGCTCTGCAACGATGAACTCCTGATCCTGCTCACTCAAGATGCGGTCTCCGATAGGCCTGGCAGCAGATTGGCTGCGGTATCACTCCAATTGGCATCTAAGGTGGGCAGCTCTTCCAGCGACCGCAATCCAAGATCATCAAGAAAATGCCGGGTCGTGGCATAAAGCGCTGGGCGTCCCGGCGCATCCCGATGGCCGATGGCCTCAATCCAGCCGCGATCTTCGAGTGATTTGATGACTTGTGTCGCCACAGCAACGCCGCGAATGTCTTCAATATCACCACGCGTCACCGGCTGACGATAGGCAATGATGGCCAAGGTCTCCATCGTGGCCCGCGAATATCGGGGTGGTTTTTCATTTTTCAATTTGTCCAGATACTCACGCATCTCCGGCCGGGTCTGGAATCGCCAGCCCGAGGCCAGCGGCACGAGTTCCACGCCGCGGCCGACCCACTCGCGCTGCAAATCTTCAAGCAGCAGGCGAATCGTGTCTGCGTCGAGTTCGTCATCAAAGAGCCGTCTTAGTTCGGACACCGGCATCGGTTCGGTGTGGGCGAGCAAGGCGGCCTCAAGTACTTGTTTGGCTAGGGCCGTATTCATAAATAAAAGTGTTGTGGCGGAGAGAGGGGGATTCGAACCCCCGATGGGCTATTAACCCATACACGCTTTCCAGGCGTGCGACTTAAACCACTCATCCATCTCTCCGCGAGAGGAAGACAAGCCGCAGCCCGGAAGTCTTCTGGCTAGGCAGGTTCAGCGCTGGGGAGTGTAACAGAGACCGAGGGTGTCCACACCCTCGGCCAGCCCTTATGCCGACTGCTTCAACTGATCAAGAATTGCCGGATTTTCAAGCGTTGAGGTGTCCTGTGTGATCTCCTCGCCCTTGGCAAGGGTGCGCAACAGTCTGCGCATAATCTTGCCCGAACGTGTCTTGGGAAGATTGTCGCCAAAACGAATTTCCTTTGGCTTGGCAATTGGCCCAATTTCTTTGCCCACCCAGTTCCTCAAGTCAGTTGCAATTTTCTTGGCCTCATCGCCAGCAGGCCGCGCTGACTTCAAGACCACAAAGGCCACCACAGCCTCTCCGGTCGTGTCATCCGGCCGGCCCACAACGGCTGCCTCAGCAACGATTGGATTGGCCACCAGCGCCGATTCAATCTCCATGGTTCCCATGCGGTGGCCAGAGACATTGAGCACATCGTCGATTCGGCCCATGATGGTGAAGTAGCCGGTGTCTTTGTGGCGAATCGCGCCATCGCCTGCGAGATAGAGTCGGCCGCCGAGTTCTTCGGGGTAATAGCTTTTCACAAAACGATCGGGATCTCCCCAGATCGTGCGAATCATCGATGGCCAAGGCTTTTTCACCACCAGAATTCCGCCCTGCCCGTTCGGAACATCGCTGCCCGCTTCATCAACAATCGCGGCCTGTATGCCCGGAAATGGCAGTGTGCAAGAGCCGGGCACCAAGGGTGTTGCGCCTGGCATCGGCGTGATCATGTGGCCGCCGGTCTCGGTCTGCCAGAAGGTATCGACAATCGGGCAGCGTCCGCCGCCGACATTGTTGTGGTACCACATCCATGCCTCGGGGTTAATCGGCTCCCCCACCGAACCTAGTAGCCTTAAAGAATTCAAGTTGTAGCTCTTCGGCGCGGTGGCGGGATTGGCCTCATTGGCCTTAATTAACGAACGAATTGCAGTCGGTGCGGTGTAGAAAATCGAGACCTTGTGGTCCTGAATCATTTTCCAAAACCGTCCAGCATCCGGATAGGTGGGCACGCCCTCAAAAACAATTTCGGTCGCGCCGCAGGCCAAGGGACCATAGGTAATGTAGGTGTGGCCAGTCACCCAGCCGATGTCTGCAGTACACCAGAAGACATCGCTGTGCTGAATGTCAAAGGTGTACTTCATGGTGAGAATGGCATGCAGCAGATAGCCCGCTGAAGAGTGCTGCACGCCTTTGGGCTTACCCGTTGAGCCCGAGGTGTACAAAATAAATAAGGGATGCTCGGCCTCGACCCACTCAGGCTCACAAGTCTCCGGCTGGCCCTTGCAGATGTCATCCATATAGACATCGCGGCCTGCAGTCATGGGGATCTTGCCGCCAGTGCGACGATAAACGATCACGTTTTTGACGCCCTCGCATCCGCCCAATCCGATGGCCTCATCGACAGCCGGCTTTAATGGAATTGCTTTTCCGCCACGGCACTGTTCATCTGCGGCAATGATGAGCGTGGCGCCTGCATCGACCACCCGCTCCTGCAGGCTCTTGGCAGAAAAGCCGCCAAACACCACCGAGTGAATCACTCCCAGACGCGCGCAGGCCTGCATGGCCACGACGCCTTCCACCGACATCGGCATATAGATCAGGGCGCGGTCGCCCTTTTTGTAGCCCATCGACTTGATTGCATTTGCAAGCTGGCAGACCTGCAGATGCAGCTGCCGATACGTCACCCGGTTGACCGTGCCGTCGTCAGCCTCAAAAATCAGCGCAACGCGATCTCCATTGCCGGCTTCGAGGTGCCGATCAAGGCAGTTATAGGAGACATTGAGCGTGCCATCATCGAACCACTTGTAAAACGGCGCCTTACTTTCATCGAGGGCGCGCGTAAAGGGTTTTTTCCAGATGATTTCCTCGCGGGCCTGCTTGGCCCAAAACTCGGCATAGTTCGTCTCGGCCTCCTTGCACATCGCCTGATAGGCCTGCATGCTGCCCAGTCTGGCCTTGGCCGCGAACGCTTTGGGCGGAGGAAATACGCGGGACTCGTGAAGTACCGATTCAATTGCCATGTTTTTCTGCTCCCTCGCTGATGGACTTAGCGGTTTAGAATTATTATGTTGCAGCGCGACAAGAGCTCAGATGGCCCATAGGATTGTGCGCCTGCTTCTAAAATCTACAGCAAAACAAGGAGTTCTGCCATGGCCGCGATCCGACAAGACGACTTTATCCAGAGCATTGCCGATGCCTTTCAATTCATCAGCTACTACCATCCACTGGACTACATCCAAGCCCTCGGCAGCGCCTATGAGCGCGAGCAGAGTCCTGCGGCAAAAGATGCAATCGCACAGATCCTGACCAATAGCCGAATGAGTGCCGAAGGCAGACGGCCAATCTGCCAAGACACTGGCATTGCCACCGTGTTTCTAAAAGTCGGCATGAATACCCGGTGGGAGGGCGCCACCATGACCGTGGCCGAGATGGTCAATGAAGGTGTGCGGCAGGCCTATGGCGATAAAGACAATGTGCTGCGGGCCTCCGTGCTGGCTGACCCCGCAGGCAGCCGAAAAAATACGCGGGATAACACGCCTGCAGTAATTCACTACGACATCGTGGCCGGTGATGGGGTCGAGGTGATCTGCGCGGCCAAAGGCGGCGGATCAGAGGCCAAAAGCAAGCTCGTCATGCTCAACCCGAGTGATTCAATTGTGGACTGGGTGGTGAAGACCGTGCCCACCATGGGCGCCGGCTGGTGCCCGCCAGGGATTTTGGGCATTGGCATTGGCGGTACGCCGGAGAAAGCCGCCCTGCTTGCGAAGGAGGCCTTAATGGATCCTGTCGATATGCCAGAGCTGCTGAAGCGCGGGGCACGCAATCGCATTGAAGAGCTGCGCATCGAGCTTTACAACAAAGTCAACGCATTGGGCATCGGCGCACAAGGCCTAGGTGGTCTGACCACGGTGGTGGATGTAAAGATTCTGGACTATCCGACCCACGCTGCTAACCTCCCGGTAGCAATGATTCCCAATTGCGCTGCGACTCGGCATGTCCACTTTCATCTGGATGGCTCGGGCCCTGCCCAGCTGGAGCCACCGGCACTTGCAGACTGGCCCAAGGTCTCGTGGTCAGCCGATGTCGAAAAATCAAAGCGCGTTAACTTAGACACGCTCACACCCGAGGAGGTCGCCTCCTGGAAGCCCGGGCAGACACTGCTATTGAACGGGAAAATGCTGACTGGCCGCGATGCCGCCCATAAACGCATCTCGGACATGCTGGCAAAAGGCGAAAAACTTCCAGTCGATTTCACCAACCGCGTGATTTATTACGTTGGCCCCGTCGATCCTGTGCGCGATGAGGTGGTGGGCCCAGCTGGACCAACCACCGCAACCCGAATGGATAAGTTCACCGAAACGATGCTTGCAAAGACCGGGCTCATTGCGATGATCGGAAAGGCCGAACGTGGCCCCGAGGCCATCGAGGCGATCCGCCGCCACAAGTCAGCCTATCTGATGGCCGTCGGAGGCGCTGCCTATTTGGTGAGCAAAGCCATTCGGTCTGCCCGAGTAGTGGGCTTTGAGGACCTCGGCATGGAGGCCATCTATGAGTTTGAAGTCAAAGATATGCCGGTGACCGTTGCGGTCGACTCCTCTGGCACTTCGGTCCATGAGACCGGCCCAAAAGAGTGGAAAATCAAAATCGAAAAAATGGTGGCGTGATCTTTTAAAGCGCTGCGATTCCAGCCTTTGCGATTTGGGCGTCTTCGCTGGATTTCACAGCCGAGACTCCCACTGCACCAATGCAGTGGCCCTCCACCATGATCGGCACGCCGCCTTCAAGCATGGCCTGCAACTCGGGTACCGAGAGAAACGATGTGCGGCCCTGATTGATCACTTCTTCGTAAATTTTTGATTCGCGACGGCCCATCGCCGCGGTCTTGGCTTTCTGCGGCGCGATGTAGGCGGAGATGGCTGGCGCTCCATCAAGGCGCTTGAGCCACAGCAGATGGCCGCCCTCATCGCAGATCGCGATCGATACATTCCAGCCATTTTTTTTTGCCTCGGCGACCGCTGCATCACCAATGCGCTGGACATCATCCTCGGTCAGAACAGGGCGTTGAATCATGATGGCTCCTTGATGTTTGATAATTGATCCCATGATAGCCGACCGACTTTTGATTGCTGCTGCGGCACTGCCGCTTGTGCTGCTGATCGGCTGCGCAAGCCCGCCAAAGCCTGCGCCCTCGGCGGGACCGCCCGCTTGGCGTGCGGAGGCCCAGATCGGTGCCTTCATTCAGCCGCCAGCGGGCATGTCGCGGGATCAGGCGGTCTCGGAGATCACCTCCCGATCCGTGCTGCTACTGGGCACACCGTATCGCCTGGGGGGCAGCTCGCCCGCGGAGGGCCTGGACTGCTCGGGGCTGGTTGCCCATGTCGTTCAAGAGGCCTTCCGGGTCCGCTTTCCCCGCACCACCGAAGAGCAAGCAACTCTGGGCGCGCCAATTCCGATGCATGCCCTCGCCCCCGGAGACCTGGTGTTTTTCAATACCACCGGCAGGCCGAACTCACATGTAGGGGTCTATCTCGGCGAGCGCCGCTTTGTGCATGCACCGACCTCACGTGGCGTTGTGCGAATCGAGTCGCTGACCCAGGACTACTGGGCGAAGCGATTCGATCAGGCCCGACGGCTTATTGCCCAGAAGGACTGAGCTTTAACCGCTTTCGCAGTTCAGGCACCACTGCCAGCGCGGCCTTCTCGCCCTCAAGAATGGCGATGTTTCGAGCGGAAAAATCAGTGCCGCGAATCTGCCCAATGGCAGGACGAATCACAAAATCGGCTGCAGCGAGTTCGTATTGGCCAATTCTGCTACCCATAATCGTGAAGGTCTGCAGTAAGACATCGAGCGTGCCACCCACTTCTTGATTGCGCGGCCTTGCGGAAATGTCCACGGCCAGCACAACATCCGCACCGAGCCTGCGGGCAATCGCAACCGGAACAGGATGGGTCAGGCCGCCATCGACATAATCGCGGTCGGCAATTTTCACGGGGCTAAAAATTCCAGGCACTGCGCTAGAAGCCCGCACTGCAGTGCCCACATCACCACGCTGAAACACCATCGGCTCACCCGATCTTAAATCCGTAGCGACAATGGCCAGCGGTCGCTTCAGCCGCTCGATGGGCTGCTGTTTTAACTGCTGATTCACGTAGGCGGCCAATGCCTCGCCCTTCAGTAATCCGCGGCTGCCAATCGTCCAGTCTGCAAATGTGCTCTCATCCAATGCCAGACCCAGCCGCTGTAATTCAAATGCATCCACACCCGATGCATACAGCGCGCCCACAAGGCTTCCCGCGCTGGTGCCCACAATCAAATCTGGAACAATGCCATTGGCCTCGAGCACTTTAATCACACCGATGTGCGCAAAGCCCCGCGCTGCCCCGCCACCCAGCACCAAGGCAAATTTCTCTCGCCGATCAGTGGGCGCGGGTGTTGTGCCCGCGCAGCCCGCCAAAACACCGCCCGCGAGTGCTGCCAGGATCAGATGACGCCGCTGCTGCACGGGCTGCCCCATCGCGAGTGGCTTGGCCATCAACGGATCGTGTTTAGCGTTCGTCCGCATCGGTATGAAGTAAAAAATCGCGGATCACACTGATCTGATCGGCATGCATCAGGCTCGGCGCATGGCCAATGCCGGCAAACTCAATGACACTGGGCTTGGGTCCGCGGGCCGCCATCTGCTGGGCAACATCGCGGGTGAGCAAATCACTGTCGGCCCCACGCAGCAGCAGTGTTGGGCAGCGCACTAGGTCATATAAGGGCCACATGCTTAAATCTTCTGGCGTCTGCCCTGCCGCAGCCTGGGCGCCATAGGCCTGCCGAAACGGCTCCGCAATCGCGGGGTCATAGTGCAGACGGGTGCGGCCATCGGGCTGCACGACGACCACTGGATCAATTAACTGCCGCCACTGGGCCTCGGAGTGTGGGCCAAAACTCGCAAAGACCATTCTCAAAAAGGCGCTGGCCTGTGCATAGGAATCAAACTCAGTCTTCACACCCACATACGCTGCGATTCTGCCCAAGGCAGCACCGCTTAAGACTGCGCCCACATCATTTAAAACCAGTCGTTCAAGAGGAGACTGTTCTAAGGCGGCAAGCGACATTCCGATTAAGCCGCCCATGGAGGTGCCGACCCACTTTACCCGATCGACATTGAGGCGGGCAATGAGTGTCACCATATCGGCGGTGTATTGGGGGATGCCGTAGAGCGTCGGATTTTTAAGCCATGAGGATCGGCCCCGGCCCACCACATCGGGGCAGACCACGCGAAAACGATCCGATAAGGCCTGGGCAAGATCCTGAAAATCCTCGCTCACCCTTGTCAGGCCATGCACACAAATCACGACATCCGTATTCTGCGGATCGCCCCACTCCTGATAGGCCATGCGATGCAGGCCTGCCGTGCTGATGCAGGCCACTGAGCCCCGTCGGGGTCCGACGGCGCCTTGCTCGCTAAGCTTTATCATTGCCATGAATTGATCCTAACACCCTCTCGATAGCCAAAGGAGTATTCATGTCGGAGTCGAAACCTCACCGATCAAAAGTCGCCCTCGTTACGGGCTCCACCAGCGGCATTGGCCTTGGAATTGCGCGGGCCCTTGCCGATCAAGGCGCAGACATCATGCTCAATGGCTTTGGTGAGCCTGCCGCCATCAGCAGCCTGATCAGTGAGCTCGCCTCGCGCTATGGCGTGCGCGTGCTCCACCATGGTGCCGACATGAGCAAGCCCGCTGAAATCGAGGACATGATTCGGTCGACAGAATCAAAGCTGGGCCGAATTGATTTTCTGATTAATAACGCCGGCATCCAGCATGTCTCAGCGATAGAGACATTTCCGGTCGAGCGCTGGGATGCCATCATCGCCATTAATCTCTCCTCGGCGTTTCACACCACGCGCTGTGCGCTGCCGGGTATGAAAAAACGCGGCTTTGGTCGGATCGTGAATATTGCCTCCGCCCATGGCCTTGTGGCCTCAGCAAATAAAAGCGCTTACGTTGCCGCCAAGCACGGCATTGTGGGCCTGACAAAAACGGTTGCACTCGAATGCGCCACGACTGCTGTTACCTGTAATGCGATCTGCCCAGGCTGGGTGCTCACGCCACTGGTGCAAAAGCAAGTCGATGCCCGTGCAAACGAAAAGAAAATCTCCAACGAAGATGCTAAGCGGGATCTGCTTGCAGAAAAACAGCCCTCTGGTGAATTCGTGACGCCGGAACAATTGGGGCAGCTGGCAGTATTTCTTTGCTCAGATGCTGCGGCACAGGTCCGCGGCGTGGCCTGGGCAATGGATGGCGGCTGGACAGCGCAGTAGGCCCTAGCGCATCGGCTCGGTGGCCCGGTTCAGGTGCCACCAGCGCCGATGATCGCGCCGGAAATCCCAGTGCATCAGCTGGCCAGCACTCCAGCGCAGCTCGATTGCGCCCTGCAAGTCCGTCCGCAGCACTGCGGGGGCATTGACCTGGGCGCGCGCGATGCGATCCAGTGTCTCCTGATGTGGATGGCCAAACCGATTGCGATAGCCTGCCTGAATCACCACAAACTGCGGCGCAGCTGCCCGCAGAAGGTCTTCGCTTAAAGAGGTTTTACTGCCGTGATGGGGTGCTACCAAGACCTGTGATGCGAGTCGAGCGCCGGCTAAGGCCAAGGCTTCTGGATTTTCTGGATCCTGCAGGCCAATGAATCGGCCCACCAACTCACGATCCGTTTTTAGCGGAATATCACCGGCCAGCAAAAGGCTGCCGCCGTCGGCGGTCTGAACATGCAACACACAGGAATAACGATTGCGCTGTGTTGGCGTAATCGAAGGCGGCAGCGTGCCGGGATGCAGAAACTGAAAATCAACCCCGTTGATACTCCATTTTTGTCCTGCGCGGCAAAGTGTCTGACGTGGTCGCATCACGGCAGCCTCTGCAGTAAAAGCAGATTGCAGTGATTCATCGAGCGACTGAAACTCGGGTGCTACGATCGAGACGGTCGGCATTGCAAGCAGCAGGCTTGCCAGTCCGCCACTGTGATCCTGATCGGCATGCGAGATTACGAGATGGTCAATACGCCGCACGCCATAGCGACGCAGCGTTGGCAGAATTACCCGCTCAGCCGCATCGCTTTGCCCCGTGACTGGGCCGGTATCAAAAAGCACGGTGTGATCGCGCGTTCGAATCAACACCGCACTGCCTTGGCCGACATCCATCAGCGTGACCTGCATCTCTCCCTCGGCGGGCGTCGTCGCAGCAGGCAGACAGAGTGCGAGCAGGCCGAGCCAGCCGATATGCCGCCACCGATAGACCCGGCCATGCAAACATTTCCCGAAAACCATCACCATGCCGATGGTGGCAACTGCTGCCGCAGGCCAGCCGGGGCCTGGCCAATCCAACACTGCAAAGGGCTGTGTGGCGCTCCACGCCAAAAATTCAAAGAGCCGCTCTTGGATGCCCGCAGCAATGCCCAAAAGCCAGGCATTTCCGATCCAAGCGGCCTGAACCACTCCGGCCATTGCCAGCGGGGTTACCAAAAAACTCACCACCGGAATTGCCAGCGCATTGGCAATCGGCCCCACCAAAGAGACCTGCTGAAAAAAGAAAATCGTCAGCGGCAGTAGGCCCAGGGTGATTGCCCACTGGGTGTAAGCCGCGCGCTTCAGCACACCTGCACAGCGCTTGAGGAACCCAGTGTGTCGGCGTATGGTTTGGCCTTCGCCCAAGGTGAATAAAAATCCGACTGCAATGAACGACAACCAAAATCCTACCGACAGCACGGCCATCGGATGGGCCGCCAGCACCACCAGCATGGCCAAAGCCAGCACCGAGTAACTACTGGCCTGCACACCAAGAATGCGGGCAAGGCCCAGAACCGTCACCATCAAGGCCGTGCGTTGGGCCGGAATCGCAAAGCCGGCAAGCAGTGCATAGCCAACAGCACCAACAATCGCAAAGCCTGCGGCCACGGACTGCACGGGGATCCATAGGCCTGCGGCAAGCCGTGTCAGACACAGTGCACGCCAGAGGACTGCGCCGACTGCAGCAGCCATCGCCGCAAACATCGTGACATGTAATCCCGAAATGCTCATCAGATGCGAGACGCCCGTCTTTCGAAAGACCGCCCACTCGGCCACTCCAATCGCACGCTGATCGCCAACCACCAAAGCGCTCAGTACGCCAACTGCACTGGATTGACTGTGCGCGCCGATTAAGGCTCGAATCCGGTCACGCATTTGATCAATCCGCAGACCAAAGTCGGTCTCCATGCCAATCAAACGCGGCCGGGATGCGGACTTGCCGGTCTTCACGCTGCCGACAAAATGAAAGCCCTGCTCCATCATCCAGGCCTCTGCATCAAAGGCCTGCGGATTTAATGTTCCATGCGGCTGACGAATCCGGGCCTCGAATCCCCAGCGCTGCCCGGGCGATAGATGTTCTGGAAACTCCTGCATTACGCTTTTAGGCCAAAACATCAGCCCCCGCTCGGGCACCGAAATCACCGGACCATCCTGCGCGACACGCGCCAGACGGACTTCAGCCTCAAAGCGCCAGCCGCGCTCCTGCAGTGTTGGAAGATCACGCACCACCACCTCAAGCCAGACCGACTCGCCGTCCATATCTGCCGAAAGACGACTCGATAGCCCAGCGGCTGCATCATCGGCGGCGCGAAAGGCAAATAGGCCAGACGAAACTGCAAGCAGCAGTGCGCTTAGCCAAAGCCCATGAAAGCGCTGCGCCAGTAAAGGTGGCTTCGAGCGCAAGGCCAGCCGAGTGCCAGCCCAGAGCATCGCCAGAAAGCATCCGGCCGACAGGCAAAGGCCTGCCAAAAGCACGGGATCCGGAAGGGCCTGTCGGGTCTGAATCCAACAGATGCCCAAGAGTGCGCCCAGCGCGACCGCCAACAAGATCTATTGCAGCTGGTTTGTGAGCCGGGGTAATACGCGCATGACATTTGCGCCCGTGGTCTGAATCAGCTGCTCGGTCGACTCACCACGAAGCTGCGCCACGCACTTGGCGATCTGCTGCAGTTCAGCAGGCTCATTGAGTTCGCCACGGGAACGCCATGCTGGCGCAATATCCGGTGAATCGGTCTCCAGCACCAGGGCCGAGGCTGGCAGCGCCGCTGCCAGCCTGCGGATTTGCGTTGCGCGAGTAAATGTCGCCGCACCCCCAAACCCAAGAACGAGGCCCTGACGCACATAGGCCTGGGCCTGCACCAGGCTGCCATTAAAGGCATGGGCAATGCCCTGCACGATTCCAAAACGACGCAGGCCCTTGAGCACCTGATCCTGGGCCTTGCGCACATGGAGGACTACCGGCAAGGAATAATCCCGTGCCAACTTACACTGCGCCAGATAAAACATATTCATCTTCTCCCGGTCGAGATCTGGAACATAGTGATCAAGACCGATCTCGCCCACGGCGACAAGCTTCGGATGGCCCTGATAACGCTGCAGGGCATTTTGAAGGTCGGCAAGGCTGCTGTCGCTCATGCTTTGGACATACATCGGGTGAATGCCGAGGGCAAAAAAGACCTCGGGAATCTGCTCGGCCAGGGCCACGACACGCTCGAAATTGTCCGGCATCACCGACGGAAGAATCACCGCCCGCACACCCACACTGCGGGCCCGGCCAATCGCACCCAGAATGCCCCCTTCAATGCCGGGTGCATCCAAATAATCCAAGTGGCAATGGCTATCAATGAGCATGGCTAGAATAGGCTGCTATGGCGCGCAAGTTTCTTCATCGCATTCTGCCGGACCAATCCAAACTCGAACAGAGCAGAGTATTGCGGGCGCTTGGGCCCTGGGTGCTGCACCCTGCGGTCTGGACGCTGCATCGTCGAAGCGTTGCCGGCGGAGTCGCTGCGGGTCTTTTCTGCGGACTTTTCCCGGCACCTTTTCAGATGTTCGGTGCTGCCTTGTTTTCATTTCTGTTTCACTGGAATCTGCCCGTGGCCGTGTTGATGACCTTTTACACCAACCCGATCACCTTTATTCCTTTGTATGTGCTTGCCCTTCAGTTGGGCATTGGACTGCTCAATCTCGTGCTGCCCGCCCAAGAAGGCCAAGGCAAAACTACGGAATCGTTTCCGCCACCGCCGGATTTTGATTTCAGTCAGCCGATTGGCTCATTTACACAGCTCGGAGAATGGGCGCTCGGCATGGGCTGGCCATTGGTGGTGGGTGTGTTCACGCTGGCGTTAAGCCTTGGCGTGACAGGCTATGTCCTTACCCGCTTGGGCTGGAACCTCTGGGTGCGCTGGGAAGTTATTCAGCGGCGCAAGCGCCGCAGCTGATGCTTTCGCAGCTATCTAAAGCGAGATGACCCGATCACAACGCTGGGCAAGCTCAGGGTCGTGGGTGACCACGACCAAGCCGCACTGCTGATTGCGTACCCGATCTAAGAACAGCTCAAACACGCGCGATGCAGTCTGCCGATCAAGATTGCCGGTCGGCTCATCGGCCAGCACGCACGACGGCTGCGTCACCAGCGCGCGGGCAATCGCAACCCGCTGACGCTCGCCGCCCGACAGCATCGCGGGCGTGTGACTGCGCCGGGCCTCCAGGCCCACAGCCGCCAGCATCTCGGCGGCCTGCTGTCGGGCCTGGCCAGCCGGCAGCCGTCGAATCAAAAGCGGCATGGCGACATTTTCTTCTGCAGTAAATTCCGGCAAAAGATGATGGAACTGATACACGAATCCCAATGCCGTGTTTCGAAGCCGTGTCCGCCCAGCATCCGGCATGTCATATAAAGATTGACCTTCAAGCCAGACCCCGCCAGAGGTGGGCCGCTCAAGGCCGCCAAGAATATGCAGCAGGGTACTTTTTCCCGCACCAGAAGCGCCAACTACGGCTACGGTTTCACCGCGCGAGAGCATGAGGTTAACACCCGGCAGCGCCACGACCTCGCCAGCGCCGTCACCGAACACCATTTTTAGGCCCTTGCCCTCAAGCAGTGTCATCGCCCGCCCCTTCGCGTGCCATCATCGCGGGCTAGATTACTCATAACGCAGTGCCTCGGCAGGCTCAAGCCGCGAGGCCCGCCAGCTGGGATACAGCGTTGCCAGAAACGACAACACCAGCGCCATCAGCCCAATTTGAGTGACATCTGCAGCACGCAGATCCGACGGCAGTCGATCAATAAAGTAAATGCCTTTTGGCAGCACCTGAAAGCCGAAGATGGTCTCAATCCAGGCCATCACCAAATCGATGTTGCCGGCAATCAATACGCCTGCCGCGACACCGAAGCCCACACCGAGCAGCCCGAGCCAGGCGCCTTGCACCACAAAGATCGCCATAATGCTGCCGCGCTGAGCACCCAGTGTACGCAGTATCGCGATGTCGCCGCGCTTATCCGTCACGGTCATGACCAGCATGGAGACCAGATTAAATGCGGCTACTGCAATGATCAGCGTCAGAATGATAAACATCATGCGCTTTTCGACCTGAACCG
>Ga0194123_10000945_pt1 | contig 48225 bp, 51 predicted proteins | sample TA2MahsurfametaG_5_FD_155479 | JGI IMG/M metagenome (GOLD analysis project Ga0194123, IMG submission 155479) | Freshwater microbial communities from Lake Tanganyika, Tanzania - TA2015023 Mahale A surface | ecosystem: Environmental > Aquatic > Freshwater > Lake | place: Tanzania: Lake Tanganyika... | reverse complement strand
ACCATCAGCATCGAGGCGGTGGACATCGCGGCCGATTACTTTGACGGGTGCGAGGCCGAGTTTTTTGATATCAGCGCAATTTAAATCTGGTGGAAATAGTGGAATGCAGCCTTCGTAATTGGGATCGCATTGCCAGGTTGGGGTTGCGGGGGCTTGGCGAATTGTTGTGAGTGCGCGATATGGATCAAGTTTTGTTCCAGGGCATGCGCTCCAAAGTCCTAATTTCTTATCGCGGGCGGATTCGGCAGCTTTGAGTAATTTTGTGGAGTAGCGGCCGAGTTCGCGTTTATAGAAATATGGAGTTGCGGCGCCGATTTTGACCATCTCGAGATTGATGTTGACCTTGCCTTTGAAGATGTAGCGGAGGATGCGGCCGTATGCATCTACTTTGTCGAGATTTGGGTCAGTGGTGAGGCGGAGTGTGCCTCTTATGTTGAGTAGGTTCGCGAGCGCTACTTGGGCTTCTTTGGCATAACACTCGTCCTCATTTAGTTCTGGGGTATCGACTTGGAGAAGGCGGACGGATCTTCCATCTGCGAGTTTTACGGTGTCGCCATCGGTGATTGACGCGATTCTCGTGTTGGCGTGGGTGGGTGTTAGTGGGAGCGCGAGAGTTACTGAGAGAAGGATGAGTAAGAGTCTGCGCATAGGTAAAGAGTATTTGGGACTATTAGAGTTTTAGTAGATCATCTGGGGTATTGATTTTCTTTAGCTCTCTGCGGGTTTGTTGCCATTGGTAAAGACGAATGGACCAGTTTGGGAGTGTGTATTCGGTTCGCGGTTTCTTCGAGAGAAGAAAGAGCGGAATAAGCATCCAGAAACCGAAGAGATAGGCGTAAAGACCCCATCGCCAGGAGTTTCGCCCGAAGATAAATGCGATAAGTGAGATGAATGGAATTGAGATTAGGTTGAGCCAGTTCAAGTTTCCCCCTTGTTACGTATGGATACGGAGCGTAAAGAAGGGGTCTGACATCCAGGTTTAGAAGTTCTTGAGGAGGTCTGTTACTCCAGGGAAGTCGGAATCTGTGGCCATGATCTTCTCTAGATCTTTTCGCGCTTGGGTCGCTTTACCCAGGGATTTATAGGTGAGCGCGCGTTCATATAGAGCCTTGTTTAGAACGTCTTCGTGACGCTTCTTTGATGAACGTGCCAACCGAAGAGTCTCGATAGCGGCATCAGGGAGGCCGGATTCGCGCAGGGCGATTGCACGGTAGATGAGAAGAAGTGCAGTCGCTTCATCAATGTTTTCAATCTCTTCAGTAGTTTCCAAGACATCTTTCCAGCGAGCGAGTTGAAGCTCATTTTCACAGACCGCAAGTGCGGTTGCTTGGTTTGCCGGAAGAGTCTCGGCAACAGCTAGAGCCTCTTCATATCTCTTATCTAGTTGAAGCAACTCGATATATGAAAGACCGAGAGCGATTACTCCGTACTGCATTGGGATACTCACTCCTGGGGCCACGATTAGCGTGACTTCGAAACCTTTTGCATACTCAAAGAAAAGCGGATTGTTTTCGAGGTCGGATTTTCGTTTCCAGAGCGCTTCAGCTTTTGCGCTAAGGCCCTTTACGTCGGTGGAGGAGCCCATGAGAAGTCTTGGAAAGATGAGCGCATCGCAGATGTAGCTGATCTCGGGAAATTTTGCGGCAACTTTCTCAAGGGCTTCGATGTTTCCCTCTTTGAGCGCTCGGAATAGCGCTTTCTTATTTCTCGGTTCGAAGAGTTTTGGGGGTGCGATTTGTTGGATTAGTTCGCCGGGAACTGCTTTCTTGCGCCGACCCTTTAGCGCTTTAAGCGAAGTGCGCTCGACGTTGTAGAGGCCGGTGCCTGGGATGCCGGTGGAGCCATAAATTTCACCGCGGGTGTTGATTGATACTCGTGCTCCAGGGACGCCGAATGAAAGTCCGAGTGCGCTCTTGCTGAAATTTAAGCGAAGCCCCGGTGCGATCTTCATACTGCGGCGGAATCGGAGCGACATGTTTGAATCCTACGCTTGGAATCAGAGTTAGTCCTTGTACATTTATTATAGCTTTCTGTACAGTTGTGGATATGAAGGAATTCTCTGTCAGTGATGCTCGCAAGGATCTGCCCTCCTTAGTTGATAAATGCAAGAAGGAGCCGATTGTGATTAATAGGCATGGAAAGCCCGAAGCGGTCATTATTGGAATTGAACAATATGAAGAGTTTCTTGATGCGGTCGAGGAACTTGAGGACATCGCTATGGCTGAGGAATCGCTATTGGATCCTGGGCCGAACATTCCTTGGGAGAAGGTGAAGAAGGATCTTGGTCTCTGATGAAGACCTATAGAGTCGAGCTCCGCCCTAAAGCTAGAAAACAGCTTCGAGATTTGGATACGGCCTCGCGAGCGAGAGTGCTTGGCGCAATTGAGCTACTAAGAACTGATCCAGTTCCCCCGAATGCAAGACGGTTAAAAGGCCGGAGTGATTATCGAATTCGAGTTGGTGACTACCGGTTGATCTATAAATTCAACGCTGGGAAATTGATAATTTTGGTGATTGCGATAGGTCACCGTCGTGACGTATATAGAAAGTCAGAATAGGATTTAGATATGGAAGAAAATGAATCGGTAGAGGTAGTACAGCGTCTTGCATCGCCCCAGGCTCGACTTGGCGCATATTTGGTCGATATCGGACTTGGGATTGTTACTTTGGTTATCGGTTGGTTGATCTGGTCCTTTTTTACATGGCAGACCGGCCAGACTCCTGCAAAGCGGTTAATGAAACAGGTCGTTGTTGATGCCAAGACCGGCGAGCCATTTACATGGACGCGGATGTTGCTTCGGGAGGCGGCGGTTAAGTGGGCTGCCGGTGGAATAGCATCGAGCGCATCAAATGGAATTACCTTTGTGATTGATTCGCTCTTTATATTCCGTGATGATCGTAAGACCGTTCACGACTTGATCGTTCAAAGCAAGGTAATCCAGCGTTAATTACAACCTTGTAATTCAGCATCTTTAAGCCTTCGAACCTTAGACTCTCAATTGAGAGTTAAGAAAAAAGTTTTAGATTTTTTGTTTTTTCTATTGACCGGGCATTTGAACAAGAGTTTATTACTCTCACTACTTAGAAATTCTGTCATGGAATTCTCTAGGAAGTTTGGTTAGAGGTAGTACCGATTGGTGGCTAGAGATAATCATCCAAGACCAAAGAGATCTTCGGTTAATCGGGAAATGACTAATCAATTCGGCAGGCCTTTTGGGGTAAGTCGGGAAACTGACTAGACAGTTTGTTGATACGTGGGGAGATCTTCACCGCAACAAGATGGAAAACTCTCCATACGCGAGCACCGATAAAGAAAGAGCCCTCGGTCATATGCACCGAGGGCTCTTTTAATTGATTTTCTTAGCTTTGACCCTTGATTGCCGCTTCTTCTTCTGGGGAAAGAACTAGTTTCTTAAGCAGAAGGCGCTTCAGCTAGATCTCCAGGAGTGTCCGGAAGGGTTTCTTTCGGCATTCCTTTAAATGTGAAGGTCTCTTTTCCTACTTCGCCTTCAACATCAATTAGAACGATCTGACCAGACTTGATGTCACCGAAGAGAATCTTCTCGGATAGCGCATCTTCGATTTCACGTTGAATAGTGCGGCGAAGTGGTCGCGCACCAAGGGCTGGGTCATAACCGCGCTGGGCGAGGATGTTCTTCGCAGCAGATGTGAGTTCGATTCCCATATCTTTTTCCTTGAGACGAGACTCGAGGTTTGTGGTCATGAGATCGACGATTTGGATGATCTCGTCCTGGTTGAGCTGGTGGAAGACGATGACATCATCGATACGGTTTAGGAATTCAGGGCGGAAGTGAGTCTTTAGCTCATCGGAAACCTTGTTCTTCATCCGCTCATAATTTCCAAGGGCATCATTGACGTTAGCAAAACCAAGTGAGAGCGACTTAGAGATATCGCGAGTTCCAAGGTTTGTGGTCATGATGATGATGGTGTTCTTGAAATCAACTTGGCGACCTTGGGCGTCAGTTAGACGTCCCTCTTCAAGTACTTGAAGAAGTGAGTTGAAGATATCGGGGTGCGCCTTTTCGATTTCATCGAAGAGAACTACTGAGAATGGACGGCGACGTACTTTCTCGGTGAGCTGTCCGCCCTCGTCGTAACCGACGTAGCCGGGAGGAGCGCCGAAGAGACGAGATGCGGTGTGCTTCTCGGAGTACTCGGACATATCAAGGGCGATAAGTGCATCTTGATCACCAAAGAGGAATTGGGCGAGTGTTCTTGAAAGTTCGGTCTTACCAACACCAGATGGTCCCGCGAAGATAAATGAACCACCAGGACGGCGTGGATCTTTAAGTCCAGCGCGGGTACGGCGGATTGCTTGGGAGAGCGCTTTGATTGCTTGCTCTTGTCCAATAACGCGCTTGTGAAGTTCATCTTCCATACGGATAAGACGTGAAGTCTCAGCCTCAGTTAGTTTGAAGACTGGGATACCGGTAGCGGTTGAGAGAACTTGAGCGATTAACTCTTCATCAACTTCAGCAACTACATCAAGATCGCCAGCTTTCCAGCTCTTCTCGCGCTCTGCTTTTTCGGTCATGAGTTGTTTTTCTTTATCGCGAAGCGATGCAGATAATTCAAAGTCTTGGCCATCGATTGCAGATTCCTTCTCTTTACGGACGTCAGCGATCTTGTCATCCATTTCGCGAAGTTCTGGTGGCGCGGTCATGCGACGGATGCGTAGGCGTGAACCAGCTTCATCAAGGAGATCGATTGCTTTATCTGGGAGGAAGCGATCGGAGATGTAGCGATCAGCGAGAGTTGCAGCAGCAACTACCGCGTCATCGGTGATGGAAACTTTGTGATGTGATTCGTAGCGATCGCGAAGTCCTTTGAGGATTTCGATGGTGTGAACGACAGATGGTTCCTTTACCTGGATCGGTTGGAAACGACGCTCGAGCGCAGCATCCTTTTCAAGGTGCTTGCGATATTCATCGAGAGTTGTAGCGCCGATTGTCTGGAGCTCACCGCGAGCGAGCATTGGCTTCAAGATGCTTGCGGCATCGATTGCGCCTTCAGCGGCGCCAGCGCCAACGAGGGTATGAATTTCATCGATAAAGAGAATGATGTCGCCGCGAGTGCGGATCTCTTTCAATACTTTCTTCAGCCGCTCTTCGAAATCACCGCGGTAGCGAGAGCCAGCTACGAGCGCGCCGAGGTCGAGTGAGTAGAGCTGCTTATTCTTCAAAGTTTCTGGGACATCGCCGCTCACGATTGCTTGAGCGAGGCCTTCAACAACAGCGGTCTTACCAACGCCAGGTTCACCAATAAGGACTGGGTTGTTTTTCGTACGGCGGGAGAGAATCTGCATGACGCGCTCGATTTCCTTCTCGCGTCCAATTACTGGATCGAGTTTTCCTTCGCGGGCTGCGACGGTGAGGTTTCTTCCGAACTGATCTAGAACTAGAGATGTTGCCGGTGTTCCCTCAGGTGCGCCAGCAGTTGCGGCTTCTTTACCTTGGTAGCCAGAGAGAAGTTGGATGACTTGTTGGCGGACGCGATTTAAATCAGCGCCGAGTTTTACTAGAACTTGTGCAGCTACGCCTTCACCTTCGCGGATAAGTCCAAGAAGAATGTGTTCGGTACCGATGTAGTTGTGGCCGAGTTGTAGCGCTTCGCGAAGTGAGAGTTCGAGAACTTTCTTTGCGCGAGGAGTAAATGGAATATGTCCGGATGGAGCTTGCTGGCCTTGGCCGATGATCTCTTCTACTTGAGCGCGAACGCCTTCTAGTGAGATTCCGAGAGCTTCCAAACCTTTAGCGGCGACGCCTTCGCCTTCATGGATGAGTCCAAGGAGGATGTGCTCGGTACCGATGTAATTGTGGTTGAGCATGCGAGCTTCCTCTTGGGCGAGGACAACTACGCGTCTTGCTCTATCGGTAAAGCGTTCGAACATTTATTACTCCTTATGCCTCTTGAGGGCTAGCGTAATAGAGGCGGCCCGGAGGGGCGAGACCAATATTTCCCTTCAAGATATGGGACTTTGTGGGGGTTAGAACCTCAATATTTAGGCGTTTATTCCACCACGAGGAGCATTCGGGTATTTCCCAGGGTATTGGGCTTGACGCTCTCAAGGTCGAGGAATTCGGCGATACCTTCATCATAAGAACGAAGCAGTTGTTGGTAGACCTCAGGCTCTACAGGTGCGCCAGTAATTTCTTTAAAGCCATGGCTAGCGAAAAATTCTGTTTCGAAGGTTAAACAAAATAGCCGCTTGATTCCTAACTTCTTAGCGCGCTCAATGATTGTTGTGAGGATTTCGTGACCTATCTTCTTGCCACGATGTTCTTCAATAACAGCGACAGTTCTTACTTCTGCGAGATCTTCCCAGAGTACGTGTAGCGCGCCACAGCCAATAACTTTTCCAGCTACTTCGGCAACCATAAACTCTTGGACATCTTCATAGAGCGTTACCGTTTCTTTAGCAAGCAAACGACGTTGCAAGGTATACATATCGATAATCTGGCGGATTGCCTTGATATCGGTAGTTCTTGCCGGGCGGATTGTGACGCTCATGGATTAGTGCTCTTCTGGTTTAACTAGCGGGAAGAGAATTGTTTCGCGGATACCAAGACCGGTAAGTGCCATAAGTAAGCGATCAATTCCCATTCCAACTCCTCCTATCGGAGGCATGCCATGTTCCATAGCGCGGAGGAAATCTTCATCAACTTGCATCGCTTCTAAGTCGCCCTTGGCGCCAAGTTTTGCTTGTTCAACTAACCGCTCACGCTGGATGACCGGATCGATTAGCTCGGAGTATCCAGTAGCTAATTCAAAGCCATCGATATATAGATCCCACTTCTCGGCGATATCTTTTCGTTCGCGGTGTTCTCTAACAAGTGGTGAGGTATCGACTGGATAGCCCATAACGAAAGTTGGTTGATTTAACTGGTCTTTATAGACGAATTCGAAGATCTCCTCAGCTAACTTTCCATGGATCCACTTTGGATCGACCTTCAAGCCGATGTTATGGGCGATGCTCTTTAACTCTTCAAATTTGGTTTGTGGCGTTACTTCTGTTCCGACCTTCTCTGAGATCGCGCCATAGAAATCGACTTCGCGCCAAGTTCCGCCGAGATCGCTCTCGCGGCCATCGTGGTGCATGACTTTATGTGAACCGAAGACCGCCATTGCTGCGTTCTGAACGAGCTCGCGGGTTAGCTCCTTCATGTTCTGCCAATCGGCGTAAGCCCAATACATCTCAAGCATCGCAAATTCTGGTGAGTGGCTTGAGTCGGCGCCTTCATTACGGAAATTACGGTTGATTTCAAATACTTTCTCGATACCACCGACAACGCAACGCTTTAGGAAGAGTTCTGGTGCGATGCGTAGGAATAGATCCATGTCGTAAGCATTTGAGAATGTCTTAAATGGTCGGGCCGCAGCGCCACCATGCATGACTTGAAGCATTGGAGTTTCGACCTCGATGAAGCCAGCTTTATCAAAGGTAGAACGGAGTGATTTAAGAACTTGGGGGCGGACGCGCGCTGTTTCTCTCGCTTCGGGGCGGACGATTAGATCGACATAACGCATCCGAACCCGGGTCTCTTCGTTTAGCGGATTATGTTCATTAGGAAGAGGTCTAAGTGATTTAGATGCAATTACGTATGAATTAGCAAGGATGGAGAGTTCGCCGCGCTTTGAGGTAATTACTTCACCGGTAACGCTTGCGATATCTCCGATATCAACATCGGCTTTCCAAGCTTCGAGTTGGGTTTCACCGACTTTATCGAGGGATAGCATTACTTGAAGTTCAGTGCCATCGCCTTCGCGGACCATTGCAAAGCAGAGCTTTCCGGTATCGCGTTTGAAGATGATTCGCCCAGCGATTGATTCGGTTTTCCCGGATGGAGTATCGGTAGCGAGATCTTTAAAGCGCTCGCGGATATCCTTTAGGGTAGAAGTGCGAGGGACTTGGACGGGATATGCCTCAACGCCGCGAGCAAGAAGTGAATCGCGTTTCTCGCGCCGAATTCTTAATTGTTCGGGAAGGTCACTCTCCGTCATAGTGACGCGAGTCTATCCATTCCGCTCATGTACAAGGCGGAGCCCGATGAGCGTTAAATCTGGTTCATGAAATTCGAGGGTCTCACTTATGCCAAGAACTAGTGGCGCTAATCCACCAGTAGCGATGACCGAGACTTTTTCATTATTTGGGTAGAGATCATCTAGCTCATCTGCGATGCGATTTACCAAGCCATCGACTTGGCCAGCAAAGCCGTAAATAGTGCCGGATTGAAGGGCTTCTACGGTGTTCTTTCCGATTACCGACTTTGGTTTAACTAGCTCCACTTTTCGAAGTTGGGCGGCGCGGGCGGCAAGCGCTTCAACTGAGATTTCAATTCCTGGTGCAAGTGCGCCACCTAAGAACTCACCCTTTGGTGATACGACATCAAGATTTGTAGAGGTTCCAAAGTCAACAACGATGGCAGCGCCATCTTTTCCATATAAGTGGTGTGCAGCGAGAGTATTTACGATGCGATCTGCGCCGATTTCTTTTGGATTATCTACTAATAGTGGAACGCCGGTTTTAACCCCGGGTTCGATGATGGTAACTCGGATATCTTGGAAATAAGAGTTGACCATAGTCCGCGCTTCGCGGAGAATGGCGGGAACGGTAGAGCAAATCGCAAGACCAGAGATTGTGTAACCGGTGCTCAGTGAGCGCCATTGCAACCAGATCTCATCGGCGGTATCGCGGGCATCGGTCTTAACTCGCCAACTATCGACTAACTCATCTTGGTGAAATAGTCCAAGAACGGTATTTGTATTTCCAATATCAACGGTGAGAAGCATTAGAAGTCCAATCCGATATCCAAGATAGGGGCTGAGTGGGTTAAAGCTCCGACGGCAAGATAAGTAACGCCGGTACTTGCATAGGCGCGGGCGTTCTCAATGGTGAGGCCACCGGAAGATTCCAGTTTGGTATTTGTACCTTTAGTTATTTCAACGGCCTGCTTAGTTAGTTCCACGCTCATGTTATCTAGGAGAACAATGTCTGCCTTAGCGGTAAGCGCTTCTTTAAGTTGTTCGAGGTTATCAACTTCAACCTCAAGTTCCAATCCGGGGAATTCTTTACGTACTCGAGCAACCGCTTCAGTAATTGAGCCGGAGGCTGCGATGTGGTTGTCCTTGATGATTGCGCCATCCGAAAGGTTCATCCGGTGGTTCAATCCCCCACCCATTCGGACTGCGAATTTCTCGAGTTGGCGCATGCCGGGCGTTGTTTTTCGGGTGTCGCGGATCTTCGCCCCGGTACCTTCGATTGCATCGACCCACTTCTTTGTAAGGGTTGCGATACCAGATAGATGGCTGATGAAGTTCAGTGCGATCCGTTCGCTACGCAAAATATCTCTTGCATTTCCTTCGATTACCAAAATTGTCTCGCCCGCTTTAACTTCTTGGCCACACTCTTTTTCATAAGTAATAGATGTAATTCCGAGCCTTTCAAAGACAAGAGCGACGACACATGTCCCAGCAACTACGCCATCTTTACGAGCGCGCATAAATGCCTTAGAAGTTTTCTTGGCATCGATTGTTGCAAGGGTGGTCTTATCGTCACCTTCTGGCATATCTTCAGCGAAGGCGTGGGAGATAAGACTTTCGAGTTGTGCGATATTAATACCGTAACTCTCAAGTTTATTTATGCATGATGCTGAGGTCATCGAACACCTCCTCATAAGAAGTGCGCCAATTCCCGATTTCATCTAAACCTTGATGGATCCGCTTCTTCCAATTGTTTGAAGTATCAGCAAAGTCTTCCCGCCAATGTGAGCCGCGTGATTCAGTTCGATCTAGCGCAGAGCGAGCAATCGCAGTAGCAAGAAGATAGAGATTTGTGGTCTCCCAAGCATCGACATTTGCATAGATAGTGGTGGCATCTTTCAATCGTTCTAAGGTAACTAGAGTCTCTTTGAGAGATTTCTCGGAGCGCACCACAGCAGCACCGCGTGACATAGCTCGTTGTAGTTTTCCGCGAACTGATGGCGAGATGAGGATCTCGATTGGGTCTGGAGTAATTGGGTCTTCCCAAGTCGGTAAGTTCTTAGCGATGTCTTCAGCGATCCGGGCGCCAAAGACAAGACCTTCGAGAAGTGAGTTTGAAGCGAGGCGATTGGCTCCATGTGCTCCGGTACACGCTGTTTCACCTACGGCATATAGGCCCGGAACTGAGGAGTGGCCATTCAAATCAGTGCGAATTCCACCTGAGGCGTAATGCGAAGCCGGCGCTACTGGGATGAGATCGGTGGCTGGATCAAGACCTTGTTGTTTACATGATGCATGAATCGTTGGGAAGCGTTCAGCAAAATCCTTAATCTCGCGGGCATCTAACCAGACATGTTTTGCGCCGCTCTTTGTCATCTGGCGGGAGATTTCTTTAGCGACAACATCGCGGGGCGCAAGATCGGCGAGCGGATGAACATCTTTCATGAAACGTTCGCCACGGTCATTTACAAGAACGGCGCCTTCACCACGTACTGCTTCACTTATTAACGGTTGTTGGCCGCGCGAAGTTTCACCCATATATAAAACTGTGGGATGGAATTGAATAAATTCAACATCAGCAACATCCGCGCCAGCGCGAAGCGCAAGTGCGACGCCATCGCCGGTAGAAACCGCTGGGTTTGTAGTTTGTGAGTAAACCTGACCTAAGCCACCTGTTGCAAGGACAACAGAGCGCGCCAAGATCTGACCAACTCCATCACGACTTCCTTCGCCAATCACGTGAAGCGTTACGCCACAAACGCGACCGCTTGGACCTTTGAGCGCATCAAGCACAAGAGCATGTTCAATTACTTCAATACCAGGATCTTTTGAAACTGCGGCAAGAAGCGCGCGTGAAACTTCCGCACCCGTTGCATCGCCACCAGCATGGAGAATTCGATTTCGTAAATGGCCACCTTCGCGAGTAAGTGCAATCTCACCGGTTTCTGATTTATCAAAGACTGCGCCACGAGCGATTAACTTTCGTACCGCTTCTGGGCCTTCAGTTACCAATACTTTTACAGCTGGTAAATCACATAACCCAGCGCCAGCAACCAAGGTGTCACGTTCATGATCTTCTGGTGAATCACCAGGGCCAAGAGCTGCAGCGATTCCACCTTGGGCCCATTTGGTAGAGCCTTCATCGACTTGGGCCTTAGTTATCAGCATTACTGAGAGGTCATGAGAACGGATTTGCAGCGCAGTAGTTAGCCCCGCAACGCCAGAGCCGATTACAACAGCATCAGCAGATGCGCTCCAACCAGGTAGTGGTGCACGTAATCTCATAGCTTCACCAAGCTCCGCGACATCGCCGCGTTATCTATCAAGCGCACCCCATCTACCCAACCGGCAATGAGTGCCCGTGGTCTTACCGTGCTCTCCGTCGCTAACTCGAAACTCTCTTCATCGATGATTACCGCATAATCCAATTTGAACTTTGGTTCATTCTCCAACCTTGCCAATTCCAACTTCATATCAGATATTGACTCTTTTGTTGAAGCCGCCCGAAGCGCTTTTGAAATTGATTGCGCGGTCAGCACTCCTTCTTGGCTAAGTCGAACATTTCGAGATGAGAGTGCGAGCCCAGACGCTTCGCGAATAGTGGGGGCGGCGATAATTTCAATTTCCGGATGGAGTTGCGCAGCCATTCGCTTGATAAGAAAAAGTTGTTGAAAGTCTTTTTCCCCAAAGATTGCATACTTTGGTCTAACTAATTCAAAGAGTCTATTTACTACAGTCAATACGCCATCAAAATGTCCCGCTCTACTTGCGCCCTCAAAGCGTCTACCTAACTCCCCAGCGCTTAATTTCATCTCAGTTCCGGGATATAAATCACCAACTTCAGGTCGCCAAAGAATTGTTGCGCCGGCTTCCTGTGCAAGTCGCTCATCGATTTCTGGAGTCTTGGGGTATTTAGCGAGATCATCCTTATCTTCGAATTGCAGTGAATTTACAAAGACCGATACAACTACTTCATCGCAATATTCGCGGGCAATCTTGATAAGGGATTGGTGGCCAGCATGAAGCGCGCCCATAGTCGGCACAAATGCGCATGGGCGATCGAGCGCCTTGAGGCTTTGCGCTACTTTCATTTCTAGCTCCAGTCCGCTTGGGGTACCAGGCTCGTAAAGTCTACTTTCTTAAGTTAGAGCGGCCAAAAGTTCGCTTATTGGGCCTCTTCCGGGGAGGTGCGCGGATGGCTCAATCTCAAGCCAGGGCTCTAAAACAAAGCGTCTTTCGTGGGCCCGTGGGTGGGGCAAGGTGAGTGAGCCACTTTCCATAAAGAGTCCACCAAGATCAATAATGTCGATATCAATAAGGCGTGCTGCGTTTTGGAAGGAGCGAGTTCTACCAAGGACATTTTCAACTTCAAGGAGCGAGTTCATTAGATCCAGCGGTTTGTAATCTGTTTCGCCGATTAGCACCGCGTTTATGTAATTCGGTTGGGTATCCGGAACACCAAAGGGCGCAGTTTCATAGAGTGATGAAACTACTTTTACATTTAAAAGTTTTCTAATTTCATCAATCGCTCTAGTTACTTGGGAGCGGGGCTCACCAAGATTTGCACCGAGAGCGATTACTGCTTTCATCGCTTCTTCTTGAGGGTTACCGAGACATCATCAAAGGGAACCGAAATCGGCGCTTTTGGTTTATGAACCGTAACTTTAACCTCTTCAATCAGATTAAAGGAGTGGAGCACTCGAATTGCAATTCGATCCGCGAGAGCTTCGATTAAATTTAAGGAAGGACCCTTAATCACCTCAACTACTAACTTGGCGACCGCGTCATAATCAACGGTTTCGCTCAAGTCATCTTCTTCGGCCGCTTTCTCTAAATCAAGTTCTAATTCAATATCAACTATGAATGGTTGTGGAGTTAGCTTCTCTTGCTCAAGAACTCCATGCGTTCCATCGGCCTTAATGCCGGAAATCCTTATCTTCTCGCTCATATTTAGGAGTCTATCTTTTACCTAAGGCGTTGATTGTGGCGATTACGTCACGATGTGGCTTTACTGAGTGAGTACGGACAGCCCACACTCCCTGCTTTGCCATCGCAGCGGTAATCGCAAGCGTGGCTGCCTCACGCTCATCAGGATCTGTGCTCCCGGTTAATTCGCCTAAGAAGCGCTTCCGTGAGGCTCCGATGAGGATGGGATAGCCCAATAATGAAAGCCGATCAAGGTTTTTGAGCAGCTCCCAATTATGTTCCGCGGTCTTGGAGAATCCGATACCGGGATCGATGATGATCTGGTCTGGGTCTACGCCGGCTTCAATAGCGTAATTAATTCGCTCCTCTAGTTCTTCCTTTACTTCCTTAACAACATCTTTATAGGTGGCGAGCTCTTGCATAGTTTTGGAATGTCCGCGCCAATGCATCATTACATATTGAAGCTGAGGGTGTTTTGCGATGAGCGGGTACATTTCTTTATCGGCTAGCCCACCCGATACATCATTCACATACTTCACTCCGAGCTTTATTGCATTCGCCGCAATTGAACTTCTAGTTGTATCAATCGAAACTTCAGTTCCGAGTGGAATTACTTGTTCAAGTACCAGAAGAACTCGTTCCTCTTCTTCCGCTTCGGTAATCCGCTCTGAACCTGGTTTAGTGGATTCACCGCCGATATCGATTATGTCAACGCCCTCTTCAATCATTGCTTTGGCACGACTTACGGCCGATTCGGTTGTGAAATGTTTTCCACCATCAGCAAATGAATCTGGGGTGACGTTGAGGATTCCCATCACCAGAGTGCGCATAACTACTTTCCAGTTATTAGTGACATCGCTTCAGCACGAGTTGCTGGATCACGGAGCATGCCACGTACAGCGCTTGTGACAGTACGTGCTTGTGGCTTCCTGACCCCGCGCATCGACATACATAGATGCTCGCAATCGATAATGACAATCACGCCGCCTGGTTCAAGATGTTTAACAAGAGCATCTGCGATCTGGGTGGTAAGTCGTTCTTGAACTTGGGGGCGACGAGCGTAGAGATCAACGAGTCTGGCTAATTTTGAAAGCCCAGTTACTTTTCCACTTGCTCCGGGGATGTAGCCGATGTGGGCTACGCCGTGAAATGGGGTTAGGTGGTGCTCACAGTGCGAAAAAACCTCTATATCTTTGACGATTACCAGCTCTTCATGGCCGAGATCAAAAGATTTATTGAAGATCTCCTTTGGATCTTGAAAGAGGCCTTGAAAGTTCTCCTTCATCGCCCGGGCAACACGCCCCGGAGTTTCCTTTAAACCTTCGCGCTCAGGGTCCTCACCGATTCCAATTAATAGTTCCCGAATAGCGCGCTCGACGCGCTCTTCATCAAAATTACTGCTCATTATTAGGAGCTGATTTCTTCTTACGTTTTGGTTTCTCTTCGGATACTTCCGGACGCTTCTTAATTTCAACCGGTGGAATCTTTGAAGGGACGCGATCAGCCGAGCCGGTCCAAGCTGGTCGCTTTGGTCTAGCGGCAACGCGTTTAAAGATTACTTCAATCTCTTCTTTATGAAGCGTCTCTCTCTCCATCAACTCTTCTACAAGTGAGTCAAGGATGGAACGGTTCTCAACGAGAATTTCATAAGCTTCTTGATGAGCGCCTTCAATCAAATTTCTAATCTCTTGATCTACGGCGCTTGCAATATCTTCGGAGTAATCGCGTTGATGTCCGTAGTCGCGTCCTAGGAATGGAGCGGAATCACTTGTACCAAATTTGATTGCACCTAATTTCTCAGTCATTCCATATTGAGTAACCATGGCACGGGCAAGGGCGGTTGCTTTCTCAATATCGTTAGAAGCGCCGGTGGTTGGATCGTGGAAGACGAGTTCTTCCGCAGCGCGACCACCCATTGTGTAAGCGAGTTGATCAAGCATCTGATTACGAGTAGTTGAATATTTATCTTCATCTGGAAGAACCATGGTGTAACCAAGCGCATGTCCGCGCGGCATGATCGTAATTTTGTGTACCGGATCGGTATGTGGAAGCGCATGCGCAACAAGTGCATGGCCACCTTCGTGATAGGCGGTAACGCGACGCTCTTCCTCGCTCATAAGCCTTGATTTACGCTGGGGGCCGGCCATTACGCGATCAATTGCTTCATCGACATCATCGCGGGAGATAACTTTTCGATTCTCTCTAGCGGTTAGGAGAGCAGCTTCATTTAGAACGTTGGCGAGATCAGCGCCGGTAAATCCTGGGGTACGACGTGCGATTGCAAGAAGGTCGATATCTTTCTCAAGCGGTTTACCTTTTGCATGGACCTTCATTATCGCTTCGCGACCCTTTACATCTGGACGATCAATTCCAATCTGGCGATCGAAGCGACCGGGACGTAGTAGCGCTGGATCAAGAATGTCAGGGCGGTTTGTGGCAGCAATGAGAATTACTTGGTCATGTGGTTCAAAGCCATCCATCTCAACAAGTAATTGATTGAGGGTCTGTTCGCGCTCATCATGTCCACCGCCAAATCCGGCGCCACGATGGCGACCGACGGCATCGATCTCATCGACGAAGATGATTGAGGGTGAATTCTCTTTAGCTTGTTTAAAGAGATCTCTTACGCGCGCCGCACCAACGCCCACGAACATTTCCACGAAGTCCGATCCAGAGATTGAGTAGAAAGGAACTTTTGCTTCACCGGCAACAGCTCGTGCAAGGAGAGTCTTACCGGTTCCTGGAGGGCCAAAGAGCAGTACGCCCTTTGGAATCTTTGCTCCGATTTCTTGGTACTTCTTTGGTGAGGCGAGGAAATCTTTAATCTCACGGAACTCTTCGATTGCTTCATCGGCTCCAGCAACATCAGCAAAAGTAACTTGTGGAACTTCATTGGAGTGAAGTTTGGCGCGCGAGCGACCGAAGGAAAATACTCGCGACCCACCTTGGGATTGACTGAGGAAGAAGAGCAATAAGAAGAAGAGAAGAAGGATCGGTCCTAGTGTGAAGAGAATCGAAACAAAGATATTGGTCCGTGGGACTGTTACATCCCAATCCTTTGGAGGTGGGTTTGCGCTAAGTAAATCAACCAAAATTGGCTCTTGGCCGGTTACATAAGAAGCCTCGACCTGGGTGGCGCCTTCGACTGCGATGCCGGGCTTAAGGATTAGTCGGATGACTTGCTCGCGATCGACGATAGTTGCGGCTTCAACATCGCCACGGGTGATTGCGGCCATCGCTTCGGAGGTATTTACCTTTGTAAATTGATTTCCACTTGAAGAGATCTGGCCGAAGATTGTGACTGCAGCAATCGCAACGAGAATCCAGAAGAGCGGACGGCGCGTTAACCGTACCGGGGGCTTAGCGCCCGGTTTTTTGGATTGGCGATTAGGAAGCTTGGGCTTCTTAATCTTTAAATTACTGTTCTTCTTTTCGTTAGCCATATTTACTCGTACATATGCTTTGCCAGGACTGCGATAAAGGGAAGGTTGCGATACTTCTCATTGAAATCTAAGCCATAACCAATAACGAAATCTTTTGGAATATCAAAGCCAACATAGCGGATATCAACCTTTACCATCGCCGCATCCGGTTTTCTCAAGACCGTCATAATTTCAACAGAGCCAGCGCCGCGGGACTTAAGGTTTTGAGATAACCAGTCAAGAGTTAATCCGGTATCAACGATATCTTCGATGATTACAACATTGCGTCCGGTGATGTCGCGATCTAAATCTTTAAGGATTCTTACTACGCCGGATGATTTTGTTCCTGATCCATAAGAAGAGACCGCCATCCAATCAATCTCAACATGGCGGTTGATGTGGCGAGTTAAATCAGCCATCACCATGACCGCGCCTTTAAGTACGCCGATAAGAAGTAGATCTTGATCCTTGTAATCGTTCTCAATCTGGCGGGCAATCTCCTTCAAGCGATTCTGGAGTTGCTCTTCGTTAACGATTACCTTCTCGATATCGCTCTGTACCGATGCGAGATCCACTTGGCACCTTTCTCGAGGCGTTAAATCAGGGCTTTAAGAGAGCGAAAGTCTGCCCGAAATCCGCGCCACGGTCACACTGCCTGGTAGCGATACCGCTCCTTGCCCCTTCCAGGCTGTGACTAGAGCCTCAACCGGCTCAAGATGTTCAGCAGAAAGTGAGCCGGATGGGGCGCCAGCGAGATAGATAGCTTTTCGAATCACCCTTGAGCGGATCGCTCGAGGCAGGCTAGCGAGGGTCTCGATATCTATTTCGATTGGATCCATCTCGATAAGATCCATCTCATCTAACACTTCCTCGGCCCATTGATCTAGCGCATCAGCATCATCGCGGAGAATTTTTGCGGAGCGAGTTAGCGCATCTGCGATTCCGGGGCCAATCTCAGCTTCCATTAACGGAAGTACTTTCTCGCGCACTCTTACTCGAGCATATTCCATCGATTGATTATGTGGATCGTTCCAATATTTAATTCCAACTTCTTTACATGCCGCTTCGGTCTGGCTTCTAGTAACAGAGAGAAGTGGGCGGCGGTACTTATCAATTCGCTCAGCCATTCCGGAAAGTGATCTTGTTCCGGAACCGCGGGCAAGTCCAAGTAGAACGGTTTCAGCTTGATCATCCTTTGTGTGGCCTAAGAAGACGGCGACAGCGCTTGTGCTTTCGGCAATCTCATTTAGAGCGGCATATCGAGCTCGCCGAGCTGATGCTTCAATTCCATCAGTTACTTCAACTTTGATCCGTTTGATTTCGATATTTGTATATCCCGCTTTTGCTAACTCTGCTTTGGTATTCATCGCAACATCTGCGCTATTTGGTTGTAGCGCGTGATCGATGATGACTGCAATTGGGCGAATCGCCTTATCTTTCACCTCCGCAAGTAATCCTGCTGCTAAGGCCGAAGAGTCCGCGCCACCACTAACTGCAACAAGGACGGTATCGCCAGCGTTTAAGTCGCTTAACTCAGCCCGTACCGCAAGGCGGATTTGATAGAGCGGAGTTACTTCTGCCATAAGGCGTAAGCGTAGTTACTGCTAGACCCGGCCTCCATACGGCATCAATCCCTTGATGCTGTAGATATTGGAGAAGAGCAGGCCTTTACCTTTTGAATTCGCCTCCCACATCATCCCGTTTCCGGCATAAATCGTGATGTGGTGGATTGTGTTCACAGTTCCCTTATATGAATAGAAGAGAAGATCTCCGGGCACAAGATCCTTGATGGGAACGTGTTTTGTATAAGAGAAATAGAGCGAAGAGTTAAGGCGATCCCAATTCGGCCAACTTAAACCGGCGGCGCGGTATGCGGCATAAACAAGTCCAGAGCAATCAAAGGCATTTGGGCCCTCATCTCCCCAGATGTATGGCTTGCGAGCGAGGACTTGCTTCTTTGCAAATGCCACAGCTTCAGCTCTCATTTCCGGAGTTGAGCGTGAGGTGGAGCGACCTTTGAAACCAATGTCGGGCCAGATTTTCGTGTAGATAGCGGTGCCTTGAGCGATAGTTGCATTCGCTTCTTCCAAGAGCGCTAGTTGGCGCTGTTGCTCAAGAGTTACACGTTTTGCACGTGCAGCATTCAATTCTTTTAGAACCTGATCTTGAATCTTTTGGAGTCGATCAACTTCTTTCTGTTGAGCATCGCGGGCGGCATCGGCTTCGGCTTTTGCTGCAGCTACTTTTGCGGTCGCAACACGTTGCCGCTCTTCGGCAGCATCGGCGAGCTTCTTTGCTTCGCGCGCAGCATCTTCAGCAGCCTTAAATCTAAAGAGCGCTTGAGTGTTCTGTTCTCCGAGTGAATCTAATGTAGATAGCCGATCCATTAAATCTTGCGGGCCATCAGAGTGAAGTAGTGAATCAAAGTCAGTGAAACCACCGCCCATTATGTAAGCATTGGTGGCGAGGCGTCCGATTGCATCATGCGCTGCTTTTACTTGTTTCAAAGCTTCTTGATAAGCCGCGGCGGCGGCATCGGCTTCACTAGTTGCGCGAGCTAACTCAGCGCGCGCTGCTTCATAGCGAACTCGAGCGGTATTTGCGACAGCAATTAATTGGCGAAGGGTGAGGTTTGCTTTTGCTAAACGCGCTGCTGCGGCATCGGCTGCTTTCTTAGCTTCTGCTTCCAACTTCTTTGCCGCTTCGATCTGGGCAATTGTTGGCTTCTTAGGATTTGCCAGCGCAGGCGTCGTCGAAAATAGAAGTAGCGATGCTATTGCGAGCGCTATCCGACGCTTAGAACTAAATCTCACTAATTGGCTCCCTGGGGAAATGGGGGTCAGTTACTTGTGAAAAGGGTAAAGGGAGAGTTTCAAAAATCTCTGCATTTGGAATGTGACCTTCCTGGCTAACCTTTCGGTAAGGGCCGCTAGGGGCCCCTTTCGCCAGGAAGGGACGTTTAGAGAAACCTAGCGGTCTTCAGTGAGTGATTCCTGAGAACTTCTACGGAGCGTTGAGCGGGATTTAGAGAAATACTCCAACAACTAGCGCGATTGAGTAGAGGCTTAGGTAAGTGATGGAACCGTGGAAGATCGGGCCAGAATTCTTATCTGGGTCGCGTAATTGGTAGGCAAATCCAATTCCAAGTATCGCCGTTACTACGTAGGTCCAGCTTGAAAGTCCGGCGGAGTAGAGCGTTAAGAATGAAGTGATGATCATGGCGATGGTGTGAAACCACATCTGCTGGGTTACTTTTCTTATTGGCGCAACCACAGGAAGCATCGGGATTCCGGCGGCTTCATAATCATCTTTGTACTTGATGGCAAGGGCCCAAAAGTGAGGTGGCGTCCAGAAGAAAATAACCATAAAGAACCAGAACGCCGTCCACGAAAGTGTTTCAGTCACCGCCGCCCAGCCGATAAGAACGGGTAAGCATCCAGCAATTCCGCCCCAAACTATGTTCTGAGAGGTACGGCGCTTTAGCTCAACGGTGTATCCAAAGACATAGAAAGCGATTGCGCTTACGGTCAAACCAGTCGCAAGTGGATTAGTAAATACCCAGAAAATCGCAAGTGAAATTGCGCTTATTACAAATGCAAAGGTAAGTGCTTGGGTTTCGGTCACTTGTTCATTGACAATCGGACGCTTTGAGGTTCGCTCCATCATCTTGTCGATATCACTTTCAATCACCATGTTAAATGCATTTGCCGCCCCGGCGGCAAGAGTTCCGCCGATAAGAGTTGCGAAAGTTATATCAAGTGGTGGAACTCCATTCGCAGCAAGGAAGAGAGCTGGCAGAGTTGTAACAAGTAAAAGCTCTACAACCCGTAATTTCATTAGGGCGATGTAGGGCGAAATCATGTGACGAGGTTACCGGGTAGATTGAGCGGGTGAGGATTCGAGTTCTCTTAATCGCGTATCTGATGGTGATTGCTATCTCACCAAGTAGCGCTGAAATGCTCTCAGCAGATACAAAGATGAAACTTGCTACCACTATTACTGGTGATATCGCCCCGAAGTCAGTTCGAGCTTCAAGTAATGGCCTGGTTTCGGCGCATAACATGATGTATCGCCACTCTGTGACTGTTTATGACGGATCAGCTTTAACTCTTACAAAGACAATTCCAGATCGCGTTGATCTAAAGGCGCTTGGCTTTAAGGGTTACACCGGAACCCACCGGGGCGCACCAGTTGAGGGCGCGTTCTCACCCGATAACGCTTATCTATATGTAACTAACTATGCGATGTATGGGCCCGGTTTTAACCGTGAAGGTACCGATATCTGTAAACCGGCCGATCGATATGACCGCTCATTCTTATATCGAATCTCAACCTCCACTTGGGAAGTCGATGCTGCTTATCGAGTTGGAGTAGTTCCCAAAGTTGTTGATGTATCGCCGGATAATAAATATGTATTGGTATCAAATTGGTGTTCTTACGATTTATCAGTAATTTCTTTGGCGGAACAGAAAGTTGTTAAGACTATTTCAATCGGTGCTTACCCCCGTGGAATAACAATCTCAAAGGATTCTAAGTTCGCTTATGTTGCCCAGATGGGTGGTTCGGTAGTTCATAAGATCACGCTAGGAACTTGGGAACGTGAAACTTTAAACGTAGGCTCAAATCCGCGCGCGATTGTTCTCTCACCCGATGACCAAACTCTCTATGTTTCGCTAAACGCTGCTGGTCGAGTAGTTGCTTTTGACTTGAATGAGGGAAAGGTGGTTCGCTCGGCAAAAACCGGTAACGCAGCTAGAAGCCTTGATATCTCTAAAGATGGTACAGCGCTCTATGTTGTTAACTATAAGAGCAATACTTTGGTCAAGTTAAATGCAAGCACTTTTGAAGTTATGCAAAGAATTCGCCCATGTAGCGAACCAATCGGTGTTACTTATGAACCGCTTAATAAACGAGTCTGGGTGGCTTGTTACGGCGGAGCGATAAAAGTATTTAATGATCACCCTTAACAATCGCCTCCAATAACCGATCCATCGCGGCCCGGGCGCGATTTCGATATTTGAGGCTCGGCGTTATCCCATCAGCAAGAATCGCAAAGGCGTATTCCTTCTCACCGCTCTTTACATAACCAGCAAGTGTGACGCTATTACTAACCCAACCAGTCTTGGCCCGCACATTTCCTTTTGCTTCCGGTGTGTTCTCAAAGCGCTTAACAAGTGTTCCGGTCTCGCCGGCAATTGGAAGACCCTCGTATATTGAATTGAACTTTGCATCTTTTCTAATAGCCATAAGGACATCAACAATCATCCGCGCTGAAACCTGGTTCTTCTTAGATAGACCGCTGCCATCTCTAACTTTCAAGCCTTCGCTTGCTATACCAAGTCCAGTTAAGACATCTTTATAGGTAGCAGTTAAGCCACTTCCCGTCGTTGGATTTCCGGCCTTTCGAGCTGCAACATCAGCTAATCGATCAGCTACGAGATTATCGCTCCATAGGGTCAGATGCTCAATCATTTTGCTAATTGGCGCTGAGGTAAGTGAAGCAATCTCATCTTTACCTATCTCATCAGCCTGTCCGCTGCTCACCTCTATGAACTTTGCTCTTATCTTCTTATTCTTCATACCAATACTTAAGTTATAGACATCCTTTGGATAGAGACCTTCGTAGAAAATCTTGATTCGCTTTAGATTATTGGGGTTACCTCTATTTACGAGAGTAAGTAGATTCTTATGGCCGTATTTATCGGCGATTGCGCGGCTGGTGGTTAAGAATGGATCTTTAGAACCACGAACGAGAATCTCATCTTCTTTAGCCATCTTCACAATGGAGGTAGTAAAAGTCGTATCTGCCCCCAAATTCTGAATGACAACTACTGCGGTCATTAGCTTTAACACGGAGGCCGGAATTCGCAGCGAATCTGGTTTATTCTCTGAGAGAACTTTCTTCTCGCTTTGATCCATAACTAAAAGCCCCGGTGATGCAAGCGCTGTTGCGGCGCTTCGTTTCTCAACTGTGTGCAGAGCGAGCGCGCCATCTGATGAAATTGAGAGAAAAAGCGCTAGGAAGAGGGCTAGTAGACGGCGCACCCGGGAAGATTACTATCGGCACATGGCAACGGGTATGAATACTGGTTATGTTTACCACGAGATATTTGGCTGGCATGACACAGGAACTTATGTGGGAGATATGCCATCTGATCCCGGTGCTGGTTTGCAACCGTATCGAAACTATGAACACGCTGAGACTAAGAAGAGAATCCATGAGTTAGTAGTTGTCTCCGGTCTAATTGATGAGCTAACGCGGATTGCGCCACGAAAAGCAACCGAAAATGAATTAGCAACAGTTCATACTAAAGAGCACATTGAGCGGATAAAGAAGGAGAGCGCTACTCGCTTAGGTGGTGATGGTGGCGATCTAACAACTCCATTTGCGCGTGGTGGCTATGAAATTGCGGCTCTGGCTGCGGGTGGAGCAATTGAACTATTTGATGCCGTGCTCTCTGGCCAAGTAAAGAATGGCTACGCACTCACTCGACCGCCAGGACATCATGCAGTGCGCGAACGTGGAATGGGTTACTGCATCTTCTCTAATCTTGCTGTGGCTATTGGAGTTGCTAAGAAATTAAATCCTTCGCTTCGGGTTGTAGCGGTGGATTGGGATGTCCATCATGGAAATGGAACTGAGTCGATATTTATTGACGATAAAGATGTTTTGACTATCTCGCTACATCAAGATCGCCTTTATCCGCATGACACTGGAGATATTGATGTCGTTGGCGTTGGTACAAATATAAATATCCCACTTCCAGCCGGAACTGGTGTTGGTGGTTATTACTACGCCTTTGATGAAGTGGTAGTTCCTGCAATTAGAAAGTTTAAGCCGGACATTGTTGTGGTGGCATCGGGTTTTGATTCCGCTTACTTGGATCCACTTGGCCGAATGATGATTACCGCAGAGGGTTACAAGAATCTGACTCGAAAGTTAATGGATGTTGCGGAGGAAGTCTGTGGCGGTAAGTTGATGATGACTCATGAAGGTGGTTACAGCGCCACTTACGCTCCATTCTGCGGGCTCTTTGTATTACAGGAGTTAAGTGGCGTTACTAAGTTATCTGATCCATTTGCGCATGGAAATGGCTATCCCGGACAAGATCTCCAACCGCATCAGCGCGCAATCGTTGATAAAGCGCGGGAATTGCTAACGAACTTATGACCCTGCCACCCGCAGAAATCGGACCGGGTGAGTTTTATCCCGTTGTCGGCGTTGGTCCACATCCAAAACCTTGGCCAACTGGTGAGCAATACGATCCGGAGCTTCTTGAAAGCGGCGATCGTCGTAACGTCCTAGATCATTACCGTTATTGGAGCGTGGCTGCGATCGTTGCAGATCTTGATAAGAAGCGAAATCCACTCCGGATTGCGATTGAGAATTGGCAGCACGATCTAAACATCGGTTCGATTGTTAGGACCGCAAATGCATTTAACGTTGCAAGCGTTCACATCGTCGGTAAACGAGATTGGAATCGCCGTGGCGCAATGGTTACTGATAAATATCTACATGTGATTCACCATCCTGATGTCGCAGACTTCAAGGCCTGGTTTGATGAGCGCGGGATTGAAATTATTGGAATTGATAATGTCGCAAGTTCTACTTCACTTGAAAGCGCAAAATTACCTAAGGAGTGCGTTCTTCTCTTTGGACAAGAAGGTGCTGGAATGTCAGATGAAGCGGTAAGCGCTTGTTCCAGAGTCCTTGCTATTACCCAATATGGATCAACTCGATCGATGAATGCTTCGGCCGCGGGCGCAATTGCGATGTATGCGTGGGCGATGCAGCACTTATCGAAGTAAGGCTTCGATTAATCCATCTGTGGCGCGCTCGACCATTGTTAGGACCTCTTCAAAAGCTGAATCTGGAAGTGAGTAAGGGTCTGGGACTTCTAGAGAATCTGGATTAGTTGGATCGAATTGGCGTAGGTAAAAAATCTTCGCTTCTTCCTCATCACTTGTGACAAATTTAGAGACTTCTTGATGATTATGGTTATCCATAACTAGTACGAGATCGGCTGAAACTAACCTCGGATAATTAAATTGTGAAGCTATATGTTCAAATCTATAACCCGCGTTCTCCCAGACTCGCTTGGATGGCGGGTTAGGTCCTTGACCAACGTGCCAATGAGAAGTTCCGGCCGAATCAACCAAGATATGTGGACTCTTTATCTTCGCCACTTTGTTATGTAGAACGGCTGCGGCCATCGGGGATCGACAGATATTGCCGTAACAGACCATGGTGATAATTAAGTTCTCGCGCCCTTTTAGAAACGAGAGATCAGGAAGCGCCACTAATCCTCGAGAATCTCAGAAACCGAAGCGATCCGACGCTCGATTTCTACCGCTTCCTCGCTCCTACCAATCGTATGGAGGATCTCAGCAATCCGCTTTTCAATCGCAACGATAAATTCGAAATCACGCGTTTCACTCTCAGTCGCCAAATCTAAAACCCGCTCTAAGGTCGATAGACCTTCTTCTACCTCACCATTTAGGACTTGGGCTCTGCCGAGTTCAAAAGAGGCATAAGTAAGGCGGCGTTGATCATGCGCAGTTGCGAAGACATCCGCAGATTTTTGGGCGTAACGGAGCGCTTCTTCGGCATTACCTAACTCAACGTAGCAGTGCGCAAGTTTCTGGTCGCATCTTGCAACTTGGATTACTTCATGGGCGTGCTTGAAGTAGCTGCGGGCTTCTACAAAAGTTTCAATCGCGGATTTGTACACTTTTAGTTCACGCCAAGCGCAACCAATCAAATAAAAGTCATTAGCAGCGCCAAGTTCATTTCCATCAACGAGATGTTCGCGGGCGCACTCCTCCATACACTCAATCGTCTTGGAGTATTCTTTAGATGAGTACCACCATTCACCGAGCGTGCAGGCAAGTTCGAGCGCCATCGGAGATTTGTTTTCGCGGAGTAACTCGACCGCTTTACTCATTGCTGAAGCCGCTTCGCCCATACGCTTCAATTGATTTAAGTTGTAACCAATAGCGCTATATGCCTGGGCGAGGCCTTCCCGCGGCGCCGCATTGCCTAATTCAGAATAGATATCTCGAGCGGTCTCAGCTAGCGCGAGCGCTTCGTCATATTGGCCGCGTGCATAGATTCGTGCGCTTAATTCGTAATAAGTGCTTGCGCGATCTACGCCTTGCGTCTCAGGTATCCGTTCCCACAACATCTCTTCAGTAATGATCTCTTCATTTGTCTCATCATCGTTGTGTTCGTTACCCAAAGCGCTTCCTTTCTATTTCCAACCTAAGCTAACTTAAAGCAGAACCTAGCAGTGCGGAGTCACGAATTTCTCGCAACTCCGCCGCTTGGTTAGCCTTCCAAATCAGACTGAGTCAGCTTTGCCGAGCACGACATCAAATGTGCGCTTGCCACCATTGCCCGGCATATCAACCGTAATCTTCACAGTATCTCCTGGGGCAAAAGAGCGGATCCGAACAATCGCGGCAACAAGATCATTGATCTTGCGACCTTCGATCTCGCGGATTACAGCGCCGGCTGGGATACCAGCTTTTGCCGCGGCTTCACCCTCAACTACTCGAAGGATCCGCGCTCCTTGGCCGGTGAAGAAGGGATCGAAGTTGATGCCGAGGAATGGGCGTGATGATTTTCCAGTTTCGATGATCTCATCAACCACGCGCTTTGCTTGATTAATTGGAATAGAGAAACCAAGACCAATCGATCCAGTTGCACCACCACTTAACGTTGCAATCGCAGAGTTGATTCCAACGAGCGCACCAGTTGCATCAACTAGTGGGCCGCCAGAATTTCCGGGGTTAATAGCCGCATCAGTTTGGATCGCATCGATAAATGATTCAGCGCCAGTGCTTCCCGTGGTTACTGGGCGATTTAAAGCAGAGACGATTCCGCTTGTGACAGTTCCTGATAATCCAAGTGGCGAGCCGAATGCAACGACTGGTTCACCGATTACTAACTTGTTCGAATTACCAACTTTAATCGCTCTTAAGTTTCCACGATTGATTCGCAGAACGGCGATGTCATAAGCGGTATCGCGACCAACAATTGTTGCTGCTTCCAAATCGCCGTTGTTTAGCTCTACCCGCACTGTGCCACTTTGGGCCGCGGATGAAATCACATGGTTATTGGTGATAACAAATGAGTTGGTTCCTGTTGAACGATAAACAACTCCAGATCCAGTCCCATTGCCGGTAAGACCAGTTACCGCAATCGAAACAACAGAAGGTGAGACCGCAGATGCAATTGTCTGAACATCAAGTGATGCACCAACTATCTCCATTAGCGTTCTTGTTTTAGTACAACTTCCATCGGTGCTTGCAAAGATGGCTTTAGTACGGTTATCAACGCAGACTTTTGTGGGTGGCGTATCGGGCGTCACGGCAACAGCTACACCGCCGGCCACAACAGCGCCCATGACAAAACCACTCATTACCTTGGTGAATGTAGAGACTGAATTCATGGGGTGGACACTTTCACTTTTTCCTGAGAGATTCTTTAATCTCAATTCAACCTTTGCTGGGTAGGCTTCGCAACTTATGGATGAGAGCCTGCGTAGAGCACGGATCGGGGTAACCCTCGCATTTGTTGTTAATGGCTTTACCGCCGGAACATTTGTCGCCCGGATCCCAGACTTTAAGAAAATTCTTGGCATCTCCGATGGAACCTTGGGTCTCTCACTTCTATTTATCTCAATTGGTGTATTTCTTGCCCTTCGTCCAGCGGGTCGAAATAGCGCCCGTTATGGGAGCGCGCCGGTAACTTTCTGGGGAACTATCGGTATTGCGCTCTCGCTACCAATAGTTGGATTACTTCCGTCGCTGCAATTCACCTGGTTTGCATTCTTCCTCTTTGGATTTATGTTGGCTACTCAAGATGTTGCAATGAATGCACATGCGGTTGTGATTGAGCAAAGCGCTGGAAGACGACTAATGAGCACATTCCATGCGATGTTCTCCGTTGGAACATTTATTGGCGGAATCATCGGTGGCGCGCTATCGCAATATGAAGTCTCACCAATGACACAAGCAATTACTTTTGCCCTTCTTTATCTACTCGTTGCCTTTGTTATCAAGTCGCTACTACTTCCAGCAACTATCGATCAACATCCAATAACAAAAGAGAAGAAAGCAAAGTCGCCCATCATCTTCTGGGTCTTCGGAATCTTTGGTCTCTTCGCTGCTTTGAGTGAAGGCGCGGCCGGTGATTGGGGTGGAGTTCTTGCGCGTGATGCTTTTGAGGCAACCCCATTTGTATCAACCCTTCCTTTTATTTTCTTTACCTTGGCGATGGTCATCGGTCGCTTTTCCGGTGATTATTTAGCTCATAGATTTGGCGCCTCTAAAGTGATCGCATCTGGTGGCAGCATCGCAGGGCTCGGACTTGCTGTTGGTTTGATCGTTGGTGGAATACCGATGTTGATGCTGGCGTGGTTCTTGCTTGGTATCGGTTTATCAGTTGTTATTCCACTTATGTTTAGCGCAGCTGGAACTTTGGCAAGTACTAAATATCAAGGTGTGATTGCCCCATCCCAAGCAATTGCTCGAGTTTCTGGGGTTTCCTACTTTGGTTTTGTAATTGGTCCACCGCTCATTGGTTTCTTAGCGGAGTTAGTAGAACTTCGTTGGGCGCTCTTCTTACTTGTGGTTCTAACTATCGCTCTGATTCCAGCAGCCCGTTACGCCAAAGCTGCTTAGCACTCTAATTCCAGGAGCTGTGTAACGGCCTTCCTTCGGCATATCCAGCTGCGGATTGAATTCCGATAACTGCTTTCTCGGAGAACTCATCCAGGTTTCGAGCTCCGGCATAAGTACAAGATGAGCGAAGCCCAGAAATAATGTCATCGATCAAATCTTCAACACCGGGGCGCTGTGGATCTAAATACATCCGCGAGGAAGAGATTCCCTCTTCAAAGAGCGCTTTTCTTGCCCGATCAAAGGCATCTTCACTTGAGGTTCGCGCTGCCACAGCGCGCGCAGATGCCATTCCAAAAGATTCCTTATAGAGGCGACCTTGGGCATCGACGCGAAGATCACTTGGTGACTCATAAGTTCCAGCAAACCAAGATCCAATCATGACTGAGGATGCGCCGGCTGCGAGCGCAAGTGCGACATCGCGCGGATGGCGTACGCCACCATCGGCCCAGATATGTTTTCCTAACTTCTTCGCTTCTTTTGCACACTCCATAACGGCTGAGAATTGCGGTCTTCCAACTCCGGTCTGCATCCGAGTAGTGCACATCGCTCCAGGGCCTACACCTACTTTGATGATGTCAGCGCCAGCAGCAACTAAATCTCGAACACCTTCAGCGGTAACGACATTTCCAGCAACCAGCGGAACTTTCGGATTGATACCTCTAATAAGTTTCAATACCTCAACCATCTTCTCTTGATGGCCATGGGCAGTATCGACTACAAGTAAATCAACGCCTGCGGTGATTAGTCCTTCAGCCTTTGCTATCACATCACCATTCACGCCTACCGCGGCGGCGATTCTTAGCTTTCCACTTCCATCGAGGGCTGGTTGATAGAGCGTAGAACGAAGTGCGCTTGTGCGGGTAAGGATTCCAACTAGCTTTCCATTCTTATCTACGACTGGTGCAAGTTTTCGGTTCTTCTCATGAAGTAGATCAAAAGCGGCCCGCGCATCTACGGTATCTGGGATAACCATCAGATCCTTTGACATAACGCGTTGTACTTGGGTGAAGCGATCAGCGCCTTCCCAATCAGCTTCAGTAACGATTCCAATTGGCTTGTTATCTTGCACAACGATGATTGCGCCGTGAGCCCGCTTATGAATCAGCGATGCGGCATCAGCAACGGTGTTATGAGCTTCAAGGGTAATTGGAGTATCAAATAGAACATGGCGTTGCTTCATCCACGAAATCACATCAGCAACGACTGGGATTGGAATATCTTGCGGGATAACAGTTAGGCCACCACGTCTTGCAACCGTCTCAGCCATTCGACGCCCGGAGACAGCGGTCATATTTGCAACAACTAATGGGATAGTGGCGCCGGAATTATCGGTAGTGCTTAAATCCACATCCATACGACTCATCACAGAAGAGCGCGATGGAATCATAAATACATCGTCGTAAGTGAGATCGTGATTTGCCTCGTGTATTAAGCGCACGTAGTGGGAGTGTAGACCCCTTTTGCTCGGTAGGATAAATCAGTGCCTGAATCACTCATATCCGCGCGTGGCCTAACCAAAAAATTCGGCGATTTCACAGCTGTTGATGGAATCGACTTCGATGTCGCTAAGGGCGAATCCTTTGGCCTCCTTGGCCCCAATGGCGCCGGTAAATCAACGACAATGCGCATCATCGCTGCAACATCGCGCCGCACATCCGGAACGATTTCAATTCTTGGTAGAGATCCGGAAGAACATGGCCCCCAAGTCCGTGCTCATCTAGGAGTTGTCCCACAACAAGACAACCTTGATACCGAGCTAACGGTCACTGAGAACCTCTATATCTATGGAAGATACTTTGGATTAAGTAAGAAATTTGTAAATAAGAAAGTTGAAGAGCTACTTGCCTTTGCTCAATTAGAAGAGAAGAAAGATGTAAAGGTAGAAGCCTTAAGCGGTGGCATGAAGCGCCGCCTTACTATCGCACGTGCTTTGGTAAGCGAACCTGACATCTTGATGCTCGATGAGCCCACAACTGGGTTGGATCCACAAGCCCGCCATATCTTGTGGGATCGCTTATTTAGATTGAAAGAAGATGGCGTAACTTTGATTATCACCACTCACTTTATGGATGAAGCCGAACAGCTCTGTGATCGCTTAGTCGTTATGGATAAAGGAAAGATCATGGCCGAGGGCTCTCCCGCTGAGTTGATCAAGCAATATGCAACTCGTGAAGTTCTCGAAGTCCGCTTTGGCTCCGACCGTAATAAAGAGGTAGCGCCGATCCTGCGTGAGATGTGTGATCGAATCGAAGAGCTCCCAGATCGAATCTTGCTCTATGTAGAAGATGGCGAGGCGTTGTTAGAGAAAATTGTCGCTAAGAAGCTACATCCAAATACTTCGCTCGTTCGACGCAGTTCGCTAGAGGATGTCTTCCTCCGCTTAACTGGAAGGTCGCTGATCGAGTGAACCAGGGAGTTAGCGTTGCAAAGATAAGGCGAAATGGCGCTTTTTATGTTGCTGAGTCTCGAATCCGCCAAATGTCTAAGTGGAAGGGCATCATCACTTTAGTTGCTGTCGGAAATCCACTCTTTTATTTAGTTGCAATCGGGATTGGTATTGGAATCCTGGTTACCGAGAACTCAGGAACTTCAGGAACTGGCGGCGTTGAATACATCGTCTTTATCGCACCGGCACTTCTTGCTAACACTGCGCTATTAGGTGCAATGGATGAAACCGTCTTTCCAGTTATGGAAGGCTTTAAATGGAGGAAGATGTTCTATGCAACAAATTCAACTCCTATCACTGGACCACAGATTGCACTTGGAGTCTTCATCGCTGCGCTAGTTCGGGTCGCCTTTAGTGTTTTCTTATACTGGTTATTTTTAATCGCCTTTGGAGTACTTTCATTCCAAGATAGTTGGATGGCCGCGGTAGTAGCCATGTATGGCGGAGCTGCCTTTGGCGCGCTGATGATGGGCGTCGTGGCGGGAGTAAAGAAAGATGATTATTTCTTAACGGTGTTGGGTCGCCTTGTGATCACGCCACTATTTCTCTTCTCCGGTACCTTCTTCCCGCTTACAAATATGCCGATTTACCTCCAACCTATCGGTTGGATCTCGCCGTTATGGCATACGACCGAACTAGGTCGCTACTTTGGTTATGGCGCAGAAGTCTCGACCACCATGCTTTCGGTTCATTTCCTATTCCTTACTGCGATGCTGGTTGCAGGAATCAAGATTTCAAATATCCGCTTCGCAAATAGGTTGCTCAAATGAGAAGCGCTGTCCAAATCGCTGACGCCCGCGCCAATAAACCGGGCCACCAAATTTATGCCGGTAGAGCTCGCGCAATCATTGAGCGGGCTTCTATCGCACTCCGTTCATCGACCTGGGTCCCTATCGCTACTGGCTTTATCGAGCCGGTTCTATATCTCCTTGCTTTTGGCTATGGAATGGGCACTTTGATAGGTGATATCTCCACTAGCGCTGGCTCGATTGATTACACAGTCTTTATTGCACCTGGACTCTTGGCAACGAGCGCGATGAATGGCGCCATCTATGACTCAACTTGGAATGTATTTTTCAAACTTAATGAGAGCAAGCTCTATCAAGGCATGCTCGCAACTCCGCTTGGCCCACTAGATGTTGCTCTTGGCGAGATTATCTGGGCGCTCTTTAGAGGACTCTCTTACTCAATCGCATTTATGTTGATTACTGCGCCACTTGGACTAGTTCCTAGTTGGAGCGCACTCCTTGCAATTCCAGCTGCGGTACTAATTGCATTTGGATTTGCTTCATTTGGAATGGCGATTACGTCTTACTTCAAGACTTACCAACAGATGGGTTTGATTCAAATTGTCTTGCTTCCAATGTTTTTGTTTTCCGGATCGCTCTATCCAATTTCGGTCTATCCTGATTGGTTAGAGTTCACAATCAAATTACTTCCGACATGGCATGGGATTGAATTGATTAGAGATATCTGGTTCGGCGTTATCGATTTCTCAAGTTTCTCTCATTTGATTTACTTTTTAGTGATGATTGTGTTAGGTCTATTTTTTACAACGCGACGCTTACGCGATCTATTTATGCGCTAAATTCACGCATAAGACACACCGTTTGACCACCCCTATTACCGAGGAGTAAACTCCGGGAAAGTTGCAACGGGTTTTATAAGGCCCCAAGTTCTTATAAGGCCCCAAGTTTTTATAAGGAGAGTGGTACCAACAAATCGGTTCTTCTGAACCGTATTTGGGAAGTCCCAAACTCCCATGTTTAATCAAACCCATCATTCGCAAACCTTTAGACAGGTACCGATTTCGGCTACCCCGGTTTCGCCCGCTCGAATCCAAGAGCTATTGAAGATTGAACAAGATAAGTTCGTAGCTCGCGCTCCTAAATCAGGTGAAGAGAATGCGCGCGCCAGCAAGGTAACCCCGCTTGGCGTCGCCTCAAGTTTCCAACACTGGGATCCATATCCAATCTCGATCGTCTCGGCTAAAGGCGCTTGGCTTAAAGATGTTGATGGCCGCGACATGCTTGATCTTTCGATGGGCTTCGGCGCTCTCCTTGTTGGCCATCTAAATGATGAAGTCGTCAAAGAGGCTAAGGAAACCCTCGAGGTCGGAACGCTCTTCGCTACTCCTTCACCGATAACTCGCGATGGCGCTGAGATTCTCTGTCGCCGCTTCGGACTCGACATGGTCCGCTTTGCAAACTCTGGAACTGAAGCGACGATGTATGCGATTCGTACCGCTCGCGCTGCGACTGGAAAGCTTGGAATTGTAAAAATTGAAGGTGGTTACCACGGTTCTTATGACCCGCTAATGGTTTCGGCAAAACCAACTCTCGATAAAGCTGGTTCGCCGGAAGATCCAAACTCAGTCCCACTTCCAGCAACCGTTCCTGGCGAGGTTCATGTAGTTCCGTACAACGATGCCGATGCAATTGAGCGAGTATTTAAAGCGCACGCTGACTCAATCGCTTGCTTGATGATGGAACCGGCTCTTGAAAATATCGGAATTGTTCTTCCTGATATGGGATATCTAGAGCGAGTGCGCGCGCTCTGTGATCAATATGGAGTTCTACTTGTATTTGATGAGGTAAAGACTGGTCTTACTGCTGGCCCACAAGGCGCGGCCCAAAGACTCGGGGTTAAACCAGATTTGATTTCTCTTGCTAAATCAATTGGTGGTGGAATTCCGGTAGCCGCTTTCGGTGGTAAGCGTGATTATATGCAATCCGTGGTTAACGGAACCCATTCACATCTTGGAACTTTCAATGGACATTACTTGGCTATGGCTGGGCTTCGTGCTGTGGATCGAATCTGTACTCCCGAAGCGCTACAGCGATGTGAAGATTTCAATCGCCAAGCGCTCACCCGTGTTGCTGAAATCATCAATGAATATGAACTCCCAGCTCACACAGTTGGATTTGGAGTTAAGGGCTGTATTACCTGGTCAAGTTCCCCAGTCCGTAACTACCGCGACTACCGTGCCACTGACTTTGATCTAGCGGAACTCTCATTCTTCTGGTCACAGAATAGAAATGTGATGACCCCGCCAGGACTTGATGAACAATGGTTGATTTCACTCGCCCATGGACAGCGCGAAATCGACATCATCGTTGGCGACTTCGTAGATTTCGCTAAAGCTCTTCGCGCTTAAGCGCGGTAATAGTGCTCGAGGCTCCAAGCCCTAACGCCACCAGCAACTCCTGCGGTATTAGGAACAATCACAACATCATCCCCTATTCGCTCTAAATCAATTGGGCGAATCAATCTGGCATTTCCGCCGCCGATATATAAGCGATCCCATTTGAAAACTGGGCGGAGTTCTTCGACCAATAGCCTTATTCGACGCGACCAGAAAACGTTGCCAAGTCGGCGCCGTTCTTGCTCACCAATCCAATTGTCGTAAGTTGTTCCGCGACGGACTGTTGCATGAGAAAGTTCGAAATGTGGCGCAAGTTTTCCACCATAGAAGATTGCAAATCCAAGTCCAGTTCCAAGAGTTATTACAACTTCATATCCAGTTCCAGTAATGATCCCAGCTCCATGCACTTCCGCATCATTTAAAACTAAGGTTGGAGCTCCTAGCTTTTCAGCGAGCGCGCTCTGGACATCAAATCCGCTCCAAAGTTCTTGTAGCTCTGGATCAATACGAGTACGTGGACCTTTAGTTGTTATGTAATGCGGAGTAGCCACGACGACGCCGTTTCGAATCATCCCCGGCATCCCGATTGTGGCGCGATAACTAGCGGGAAGATTAGCGGCGATCTCAGAGATAGTTTCGACAAATCGCTCTGGCGAGAGGGGATATGGGGTTTCAATTCGGTTTGGTTTTGAATGCATTGTTCCCGAGTCATCTAGGACACAACTTTTTAGATAAAGGCCCCCGCAATCAACAGAAAGGGTAAGGCGCTCAACCATTTCGTTATCTTAAACCCCTTACAAATGACGGGCGCCCGAGTAGGGTTTTCGGGTGGCTTTGATAGAGATTAGAAATCTCGCTAAGGCCTTCGGCACCGTTAAAGCTGTCGATGGCGTAACCCTTGATATCGGCTCGGGTGAATTTATTACGCTCCTTGGTCCTTCCGGCTCCGGTAAAACAACAGTTCTTCGCATGATTGCCGGATTTGAAGATCCCGATGCAGGTTCAATTTCTTTGGATGGTGAAGATATAACGCACCTTCCACCATTTGATCGCGACGTCAACACTGTCTTTCAAGATTATGCACTCTTTCCACATATGACGATTCAAGAGAATGTTGAGTATGGATTAAGGACTCGTAAGGTTCCTAAAGTAGAGCGGGCGAAGCAAGCGCTAGAAGCAATAGCTTCTGTGAAGTTAGAACACACCGCAGATCGCCTTCCACATCAATTATCTGGTGGGCAACGCCAACGTATTGCGCTCGCTCGTGCACTTGTTTTGCGACCGCGCGTTCTCTTACTTGATGAACCACTAGGCGCATTAGATCGCCAGCTTCGTGAAGAGATGCAAATTGAGTTAAAGAAGATTCAAAGAGATGCTGGAATCACATTTATACTTGTAACGCACGATCAAGAAGAAGCAATGCGGATGAGTGATCGAATTGTTGTGTTTAATGAAGGACGAGTCGAGCAAGTTGGAACTCCGCAAGATGTCTATAACAAGCCTGCTACCCGATTCGTTGCTGGATTCCTTGGCGCTGCAAATATTCTGAGCGGTGAAGATGCCAAGAAAGCATTTGGTAAATTAAAGACGGTGAGCATCCGTCCGGAGCGAATGCGATTACAACCAGGAAATTCAAAGATTTCAAGCGATGAGAGCTCGGTTTCTGCGGTCGTTCAAGAAGCCGCTTTTGTTGGCGCTAATACTGTTTATATAGTCGAAACCGAATTTGGATTCCGGCTTAACGTGAGTAAGACAAATACAGAATTGCTGGTGCAAGACAAGAGTTTTGCTGCTGGCGATCGGGTACTCGTTGTATGGCATAACAGCCAAGCAGCTGAGATTCCCGCTTAGCACTGACGCGCGTCAGTCGAAAGGAAGGTAATGAAGGGGAAGAAACTAGCGATACTCAGCGCACTTTCTGCTTCTGTATTGATCATCAGCGGATGTTCATCAGGTAGCGAAGATAGCTCTGGCGTATCCATCGAAGTGCCTGATATCCCAATGCATCAAGCAATGGGCGAATTTGAAGGCGAATTAAATATCGTTAACTGGTCTGGTTTCGTCGAGCCAGCCTGGACCGATAAGTTCACAGCAGATACCGGTTGCAAAGTAAATCCACGCGTCGCTGGAACCAGCGATGAGATGGTCACCCTCATGCGTACCGGTCAATATGACATTGTCTCTGCATCTGGTGATGCAGCGCTTCGTCTGATTGTTGGTGGCGATGTTCAGCCACTCAACATCGACCTAATCCCGAACTTCAGCGATGACATTGCCGCTGGTATGAAGGGAAATGTCTACGACACCGTAAATGGCAAGCCTTATGGAGTGCCCATCGGACGTGGAGCTAACTTGCTCCAATACAACGAAGATGTAACTGGTGGCGCACCTGAGAGCTGGGATGTTGTCTGGGAGCTAGATACTCCTTATAAGGGCAAGATCACTGCTTACGATGCACCGATTTACATCGCTGATGCAGCTGTTTACTTGATGTATCACAAGCCAGAACTTGGTATCAAGAATCCTTATGCGCTAGATGAAGCCCAACTCGCTGCCGCGATCGATCTGTTGAAGCAACAGAATCAGGTCATCGGTGAGTACTGGTCAGATCCAGTCGCACAGATCACTTCCTTCGTTGGTGGAAACACCGTTGTTGGAACATCATGGGAAGTCTTGCGTAAGTTCGCTGGCAAAGAGAACCTCAAGACAACTCTTCCAGTAGAGGGTTCAACTGGCTGGTTTGATTCATGGCTAGTTAGCTCAACTACTAAGAACATCAACTGCGCATATGCCTGGATGGATTACACCAGCAAGCCTGAAGTAAATGGCGCAATCGCTGTTAACTTCGGTATGGCACCGGCAAACACTGCGTTCTGTGCTTCAAGCCCAGAAGCTCAAGCTCACTGCGATACCTTCTTCGCAGAGGATGAAGAGTTCTTCAAGAGAATCTGGCCTTGGACCACTCCAATTGAAACCTGCGTCGATGGTCGAAAAGATGTGAAGTGCACAAGCTTCCAAGACTGGACCAACGCATGGGCAACCGTTAAAGGTTGATTAAGTAAAGTCGTGGGGACTGAGAAATCAGTCCCCACGTTCTTAATCTGACAATCTAAATCTGACAATGACTCAAATGACTCAAGTTGTAGCCAAGAAACAGAGCAAGCCAATCTCCTCGTACCTCTTACGTCGTACGAAGGTTAGATTGTTAAGCATCCTTGCTCCTCCCATGACTTGGATTGTCGGTGTCTACATAGTTTCACTCTTCTTACTTTTAATAACAGCTTTCTGGAATGTTGATCCTTTTACTTCCTTAGTTTCACCCGGCTTCAATCTTGAAAATTTTAAGATGGTGCTTACTGTTCCGGCCTACATCGCGACATCTATTCGAACACTTCTTATAGCGCTCGCAGTTACTGCTATCTGTATATTTTTTGCAGTCCCACTTGGGATTTATATGGCGAAGATTGCTAAGCCTTGGGTGCGAAATCTCTTAGCGGTTGCGATAACGCTTCCACTTTGGGCGGGTTACTTGGTAAAGATCATCGCGATGCGCTTAGTATTTACAGAAGAGGGATTCTTCAATTGGGCGATGGCGCCCTTTGGCATAAGAGGCCCTGGATTTTCCATTCCAATCGTGATTTTGACACTCACTTATCTCTGGTTTCCTTATATGGCGCTCCCGGTTTACACCGCTATTCGCCAGATTCCGCCAAATCTCTTTGATGCATCAAGTGATATGGGCGCTAAAGGATTCACAACCATCTATCGCGTTGTTTTCCCGTTGATAACCCCAGCCGTGATTGCTGGTTCGGTTTTCACCTTCTCATTAAGCCTCGGTGACTATTTGGCAGCCCGCTTTACCGGTGGGGCAACCCAGATGATTGGAAGCATCATCGCCCAGAACATCAATCTAAATCCACCCGTTGCCGCTGCTTACTCGATGATTCCCATCTTTTTCATCGTTATTTATCTAATGGTCGCACGGCGAACCGGATCACTTGAGCGGATGTAGCGATGTTACGACTATCTCGATTGACTAAGGCGATTCTCATCGCAATTGTTGGATTCCTTTTGATATTTATGTACACCCCGCTATTCGTACTAATTCTTAATTCCTTTAACGAATCCCAAATCTCTGGTTGGCCGATTGAGAGCTTCTCTACAAAATGGTGGGTCTTTGCTAAGGATTACCAACCAATCCGCGATGCGCTGCTTAACTCAGTTCTAGTTGCGACCGGAGCGATGATTATTGCCTCAATCTTGGGGACGCTCTTTGCTTTGCTATGAAAGGTTTTGACTTCTTCGGTAAGAGCACGGTGAACATCTTGATCGTGCTTCCAATCGCGCTTCCTGGAATTGTTACCGGTGTTGCTTTTAGCAATACCTATTCAAACTTCCTCTCACCGGCAGGTATAAATCTTGGTTTCTTCGGGATGATTGTTGCTCACGCAACTTTCTGTATCGTCATGGTTTTCAATAATGTCTTTGCCCGCTTGCGTCGAATGAATCCGAGTTTGCAAGAAGCCTCAGCAGATCTCGGAGCAGGTTTGTGGCAGACCTTTAGGCTCGTTACATTCCCACAGTTTCGAACATCATTTGCAGCCGGTGCGCTACTTGCTTTTGCACTTAGTTTTGATGAGGTGGTCGTAACAATCTTCACCGCTCCGCCTGGCGTAGATACCTTGCCGCTCTGGATTTTGAAGGAGGTCGGTCGGCCAAACCAAGCTAGCGTTGTTAACGTAGTAGCTACCGTGGTCATCTTGCTCTCATTAATCCCGGTTTATGTCTCCCAACGCCTTGCTCGTGCACAAGAAGAAGAGCGATAGCGATGTTTAAAGCTTTAAAACGCCTCGTAATAACGCTCCTTGTCCTATCGCTCGCGCTCTTCGGCTTCACCAAAATTATTCGTTATCCAGATCCAATTTCTGCAATTCGCCTTGGTCTCGCGCCGGCCTCGAAGACTCCTACCTTGATGCCCTGGCACGAGATTGCGCCGGCTGCAAAGCCAATTGAGATTCCTAAAGGCGATGAAGTTCTTCCTGCTGAAGTTCAATACTTAAAGCAGACAATGAGTTGGCAAGAATTCCTAGATGAGACCTACACAAATGCTTTCTTAGTAATTAGAAATGGCGTGCTTACACACGAGTGGTACCGCGAGGGTTTTACCGCGGAACAGCGCCTTCCCTCGTACTCAGTTGCAAAAACTATGACTTCAATAATGATCGGACAGCTAATTGAAGCTAGCAAAATCAAAGAGTCGGATTACTTCATCGACTATTTCCCGGAGTACAAAAACGGGACCGCATTTGATCGAGTTACGGTCAAGTCACTTCTTGATATGCAAAGTGGTGTGGGTGTTTCGGATAACTACCCAACCGGACCACAAGGTTGGGGAGTTGCAATCGCCCAGATGTATGCAACTACTGATCTAAATTGGTTTATTGGCAACAACCGGAAGATGTTCTTTGAGCCTGGCTTAAATGCCGAATACCGAAGCGTTGACACCCAGATGCTCGGAATGATCATCAAGAAGGTAACCGGAATGCGAGTGGCTGATTACTTCAGTGAAAACGTATGGCAGAAAGTCGGCGCGGAATTTCCAGCCACATGGAATGTAGACCGAGTTGATGGGACCGAAAAGACATTCTGCTGCTTTAACGCAGCCGCTCGCGATTATGCGCGGGTTGGAATGGCGATACTTAATGGCGGATTTGCTGGCTCAACTCGAATAATAAGTCGCGATTGGCTCAATCGAATAAATAATTCAGTAGTTACTTTGGACCATAACTGGGGTTACGCCGCACAGGTCTGGCATCCATTCCCCGGTACTTCAATGGCCCTTGGTTTATATGGCCAATTCATCTTTATCGATCCCGAATCAAGAACTGTAATTGTTAAGTTAAGTGACAATCCGCCTGGGAGTGATAACGAAGAGCCAACGGCTGAGGTTCTCTACGCTCTAGCTAAGGCGAAACGGTAAATCAGGTCTATCGGTAATTACACCTGACACTTTCCACCCGTTTAACTTAGGAATGTACTTCTTCTCATTTACTGTCCACACTAAGACTTCATGATTTCTTAATATTCTTCTAGCCCAGCGGGAGCTTTCTAAGAGCTCTACATCGATTGCGACCTTTTCAGTAGGAATATAGAAGAGGCGCCAGCGATGCGCAATCACAAAGGCGACATCATCTAGTTCACGTTTTAGCCTTAGTACTGCGAAAAGTGAGAACGACATCGCAGTAAATTTATATTGTTTTCCTAATTCAATAACTCTCTTTTCAATTTTGCCCCCACTTAATACTGGATGCTTAGTTTCGATTAGGACTTTCTTATCATTTAACTTCGCAAACTCAAGAAGCTCTTCTAAGGTCATGACTTCGGTTATCGCTTTTAGCTCTTCAAGGGTAAGAGAAGCAACGCGTTTCTTTACGCCCGCAATTCGCTTGGTATCACGATCATGAAAACAGACCGCAATCCCATCTTTGGTAAGCCTTACATCACATTCAAAGCCATCCGCACCTACTCCAATCGCACCTTGATAAGCAGCGCGAGTGGCTTCTGGATATTTATGGCTAAAGCCACGATGGGCGTAGATCTTCATTTTGCAAAGATGAAACGGAGCGCTTTACCAAGACCTGGCCAGGGATTATTAGTGCGGACTAGGAATGCAGCTCTATAAATCGGGGCTTTCCAGCCAAAGACTCGGCTAAAGACCTTTGCCCGGGGTGATAAATCTGCCTCACTTCCCCATCTTGACCCAGAGCTATCTTTTGGATGGATCGCGATTTTCACCGGTAAGTGCACTCCCGCTAGCCCCGCGCGAAGCGCATCGGCAATCAAAATATATTCATCTCCGAGAAAGTTAGTAGCCCCAGCGCCAAAATCTTCATCAAATCTAATCTTCTTCTCTTTCAGCGCATCAACTCTTACCAACATCTCATAGGTCGCCGCTCTCGCTGAGTTAGTTAACTTAAGTGGTGTTATCTGACTTAAATAGTTCTTCCGTAAGGCACCACTTTCATCTACTGCTTGAGCAAGAATGATTGCGCATTCCGGATGACCTTCAAAGTAAACAAGCGCCTCATCGATTCCAGATTCTATGAATTGCATATCGTCATCACCAAAAAGCAAAAACTCGCCACTCGCTCTATCGAGCGCTGCGTTTCTACTCTTAGCAACGCCCTTATTCTTTAACTCAACTAACTTTGCACTTCGCTCGGAGAAAACGTAAGAACTTTCCTCGATGTTCTGCACTAGAACAAGAATCTCTCGATCTTCACGCCGCGAAGGGTAGGTGATTCCTTTAATGCGCCCTGGAATACTTGAATACGCAATCGTTAACTTAGGGCGATCACTCATCATCTTCGTCAGGACTCTTTGCTCCAGCCTTCGCCTTTGCATAACGCATCAAGGAACGCGAAGTTGATGAAAGAGAGCCATTCTGTAGCCGGGTACCGAAGAAGATAATCAAAGTATTAGCAAGGCTAATGTCCCCGTTGTAGCTCATAAAGAGTAGGACCGCTAGAAGTAATGCGATACCAAGTCCAGCTAAAAGTGAACCTAACTCCGCTGCTTTGATTCGCGTTCCATATCGTTTCTGGGGGCGAGCACGTTTTCCATCTCTTTCAACTTGTAGTTCCTGTTGAACTTTAAGTTGTTTAGCAAAAATCCTGCCAATGACTGCAAGAATTACTAGGACAACAAGAAGGTTTAAAGCGGCGAAAATAGGCTCGAGAATCACGGTGAAGGCAAGGACTGCAATCAACTGCGTTGCCTGAGTGAGGATGTTTGAGACTTCAAAAGCCATCGCCCACTCGGGGTTCTTTACGCCGCGATTCTTCAGTTTACGGAGTGCCTTAAAAGATCTAGCAAAAGCTTTAACACGATAGATCTTTTGGTAATACTGGCTGACCCGGGTCAAGATAAAGAATATTGCCAGTCCTGCGCCAAGTAGGATGAATCGATCTCTTTCTATTTCACCTTCTTGTACAACGATGTTTACAAAGAACTTCATAACAAGGAGCTCAGAAACTGAAATAACCGCAGCGAGCATCGCAAGGACTACTAGAACATATCTAAATCTTCCACCTGGAAAGAGCTGGGTAAAACCTGACTTAATCTCACGGACAATCGAAAGCATCTACTTATCCAACTTTCTAGAGCTGAGGATTGATGCCAGATGTCCGGCTGTCACAAATGCTGCTAGTGGAAGTCCTATCCGGATCAGATTCTCGTTGCCAGCAAAGATCAATATCACGATTGACATCTCTACAGAATGAAAGAGGCGCTGCACAGCGAAGATTCGAAATGGCGCCTGAGCTACTCGAATAACTAAAGACTTTGCTTCGCCCACGCTCTTACTATCTGCAAGTTTTGGCAGGCTTGCATAAGCCCGAGCCACATGGACCGAATCATTAAATCCCTTATTAAGAAGTATAAGTATTGAGATGAGCGCTCCCAAGAAGAGCAATTCGTAACCTTCTTCACCAAGGCGCCAAGCAAGCGCGATTGGAATCAAGCTTTCAGTTAAATAATGTCCAACTCGATCAAGAAAAACGCCTTTAGGTGATTGGGTCTCGCACCAGCGAGCAATCTCGCCATCGCAACAATCCCAGAGCATCTGTAGTTGGGATAGAAGAAAGGCTACAAATAGCCCGAAAAATCCCGGAATTTGCAGAGCGGCGCTAATCGAGACTCCAGTAATAATCATCAAGTAAGTGACGCCATTTGCCGTTATCGGCGTCTTTAGCAATAGTCTAGTTAAATATGGAGAAAGTTTTCGCAAATACAAATCTGCTACCCAATGCTCGGCATTAGAGCGACCCGTCACAGAAGGTGGCTGACAGATTGCCCGCAACTGCGCAATAGTTGGATTTTCAGGGCGCTGGCTCACCCGGTAATTCTATTCTGCTTATGTCCGATTACCCATTGAATAGATGAGAGCGCAAGGAAGACGATCGCGAAATACCAGGCGACAAGGGTGATATTTATGCCTACTAAGAGCGCGCCACCAATAACCAAGATTCTGCCGCCCACGTAAAAACCTAGCGCACTCAACCATACTGGTTTCTTCTCGTTCTGTAAGGAGCGATAGAGGTTGTCGTAATGATGGAAGATGATGCTAAATAAAATTATGAAACTTGGGATTCCCAAGACATCTTGATGGAAGAAAATTGCAATCAAAACTACTGCTTCGATTAATCGCAATACAGAGGGTTCGATCCAACTAATTCGCTTAGTAAAGCTCGCCTTAATTCCAAGTAAATCTGATTGAATAATAATCAAAGAGCTCTTCAGAGGCGCCTTTTCCATTTCCTTAGTTCTAATTGCCCTGCCCCGGAATACAACGACTGCAGATATAAAGGCAAGGATTGGCATTATTGTGAATGTGAAGGCGGCGCCACCAATAACAGCGCTTGCGCTAATGGCTAACCAACGCTCACCTATTGGGAATTGAATTATCTTTCCCAGCCAATAACGGAGCCTTTCCTTTGGCTCCCGTTCCGTAGGAACGATGCCATCGAATTCCGCCATGAAATCAACTGGGAGAGCAAACTTCTCTTCAACTCGAATCTTCACGCTCTGGGCAAAGTTGTAATCCGATAAGTGCCTAAAGGTTTGAATTACCATCATCGCCATTGCTGGAATCCACAAATCTCTACCTTCAAGTGATGCCCCATAGGCAAGGCCTAAAAAGACTAGGTATTCCTTAACTCGATCAGTTACGGCATCTAACCAAGCGCCCAATTTTGAAAACTTACGGGTGTACCGAGCTAACTCGCCATCAACGCAATCCACGATGATGCTCAGCTGCAACAAGATTGCTCCAAGAAGAATTGGTAGGAAAGTGCCGCGTGAGAATAGAAATGCCGAATAGAGCCCGATTGCGAAGGAAAGAATTGTTACTTGATTGGGAGTAGCGCCGACTTTCACCGCAACCCAGGTAAGAATCTTGGAGAACTTACGTAAGAAGAAGACGGAGAAGAAGCCATCGTTGGCTCGGTTCGCCATCTTTAGGCGTAGCGCAGCGATATTTAGCCCATTTATCTCGCTCTTAACTCGATCTCTTTCAAGTGAGTCATCACTTCGTGACCATGGGGCGCTCAAAACATCTACCGCATCAACCTTAATCGTGGCACGAATGAGGGCTACCAGAAGAAGATCTAGCGCATTGCCTTTTGCCTTAAAAGTGATTGCACTTTCTATTGCGGGAAGAATTGATTCACGTTGTCTTTGCGAAAGTCTAAGCGCACCTACAAAATCTCGATTGCCGATTGTTACCTTGTGCGATGCAGAACTAGCGCTAGCTACTCGATTCTGGCGGACTAGCGTGTTTCCATTTTTCACAATCGCAACAAGTGCGGCCGAAGTACTTCTTGGATAGTCCGTTAGTAGTTCTAAATGAGGATCTGTAATCACCGTTCGATCATCGATTAGTAATAGATCTCTTGTAGAACTTTGGAAGGCTTCGAGTATTTCTGAAAGTGAGGTTTTGGCGGTGACCGTTAGAGAATCAAGTGCGCCGCTCATTTAGAGTAGTATAAATCTATGGCCGTCCAAGTCGTGATTCTTGCTGCTGGAATGGGCACTCGACTCGGAAAACCTTGGCCAAAACCCCTCACTCCGCTCGCTGATGGGCGCTCGATTTTGCAACAGCAGATTGAGAATGTCCGGGGTGTTTTCGGTGAAGAAGTAAGGATCTCAATCGTTGTTGGTTTCAAATTAGAGATGATTATGGAAGCGCATCCTGACGTTACCTATGTTTATAACGAGGCCTACGACCAGACAAATACCTCAAAGAGCTTGTTAAAGGCGCTGAAAAATTCCCATGAGAGCGGCGTGCTCTGGCTAAATGGTGATGTTGTCTTCGACTCGAGAGTCCTTGAGCGAGTTAATGATCGAATCCGTAACGAAAAATCCTTCGTCTGTGTAAATACTGCGGCGGTAGGCGAAGAAGAGGTCAAATACACCGTAGACGGAAAAGGCTGTATCAACGCTCTCTCAAAGAAGGTTGAAAAGGCTTTAGGTGAAGCGGTTGGCATTAACTTCATCTCCACACATCACAAACCCTCGGTAATCGAGCAACTCGGCGCTTGTGCTGATAACGATTACTTTGAACGAGGGCTAGAGCTGGCGATAGAGAGCAATGGGATTGAGATTGAACCGGTTGATATCTCAGATCTATTCGCCGTTGAGGTCGATTTCCAAGCAGACCTTGATCGCGCTAACTCCCAAATCAACTAGTTAAATCTAAAACTAATTCAATTCCTCTTATCATCTCCTCGATTTGCATCGTAGGTAAACCGGGAAACTCACTTACTTGTTCATTCATTAGCGGAAGATGGATAAAGCCACTCTTGATTTCCATACCCGCGCAATGATGTTGCATGGCATAGAAAATGTGATTACAGACAAATGTCCCTGCGCTTAGCGAAATCGAAGCTGGTATTCCATTTTCATTTAATTCTTCGACCAAATTCTTTATCGGCAAGGTTGTGAAGTAAGCATCTGGACCGCCCGCTACTATCGCGCGCTCTTTGGGAGACTTACCCGCGTTATCAGGGATTCGAGCATCATCTAGATTTATTGCGATCCGCTCTGGAGTTATCTCTTTTCTTCCCTCAGCCTGGCCGAGGGCTATGACAACAGTAGGTTTATGTTGAGCAATCAATGAAATCAACTTCAGCGACGCCTCGTTAAATGTGACCGGCAATACTTCTTTTGCCACGAGAGAGTGGTGAGAGATTCTTCTGATGATCTCTTGAGATGGATTGAGTATCGAATTGTGAAATGGCTCAAATCCCGTGAGCAAAATTCTCTCCATCAGGTTTCTTCCTCTCAGAAATCTTTGACCTAATTATGGGCTCTCTTAGAGCCTAAGTGAATGATGAGGAAGCCGTCACGCCATCGCCAAAACTTTATTGCTAATCTAGAAACATGGTTCGAGCGCTCGTTCTCGTTTTAGCCCTGACCCTTTCTGTCATTCCGACGCGCGCATCAGAAATTAAGGTTGCTGGGGTTGCGATTGATGTAAAGAACTTCGATGTGGAGCCAACCAAATCCCTTGGCGGAAATGATCGCGGTCCGGCTTTAGCGGTTCTTAGAGATGGAACAGTTCTCATGGGCGGCGGAAATCGGGGCGGCTCTATTTTTGCTTGGAATGAAAGTAGCCAAGAGTTAAAACTTCTTGGTGAAATAATGTCGAAACGAGAGCGGATTCAGGACTCACGCTTTGCCATAACCGATATTGCGGTTCTATCTGAGAACAAAAGTATCGCCAACCTTCTCATCTCGTTTCCAAGGCTTACCCCATCAAGATGTGTTGAAGTTGTCGTCTTCCGCGCCACATATGACCGCGTTAAGAATTCGCTGAAGAAGAATGAGAGGTGGTTTAGAAGTAACCCTTGTGTTGCAATCTCCGCAGTACAGCATGCAGCCGGCCGTATGGAAGTAATAAATAGCCGCTCGGCTTATCTAACAGTTGGAGATTTAGGTTTTGATGAGCTACCTAATCGCGCTAAGCGTGGTGATTTAGGTTCGGTATTTCAAATCTCAAAAAGTAAAGTAACCCGCATCTCCCAAGGCCACCGAAATCAACAGGGAATTGTCTTGTTCAACGGTAAAGATCTTCTCGTATCTGAACACGGTCCGCGCGGAGGCGATGAGATAAATCTTGTAGAACAAGGAATCGACTACGGCTGGCCATTTGTAACTTACGGCGCTCCTTATAGCCAAGGTGACTATGTAATACCCGGTAAGACTGGAACACATGAAGGATTTAGAGAGCCATTGAAGCAATGGAATCCATCGATTGCTCCAACCGAATTAGTTCAAGTACCAACTGGAAAGTTCGGTAAATACTCTGGTGGGCTTGCAATGGGAACGCTCCGTCAGGCTTCTCTCGTATTCATGCGCTATGAGAATGGAAAGGTATCCGATACTGAAATCGTAAACGTCGGAGCTCGAATTCGTGATCTCGAAGTGCTTCCTGATCAACGCTTGATTGCCTCGACCGATGATGGCCGATTAATGATTTTTAGTAGCCCGACTAACTGACGCCTACAAACGCGGCACCGATTACAAGTCCTAGCCAGACGATATGAAAGATCGGCATAAAGCCAGAAATCTTCTCGATTGCGCTTCGCTTTTCCTCATCTTCTGTAGCTAGATACTTAATCTTTAGATTCTCTTGAATTACGCTAGAGAGAATCAAGAAATTACCAAACCAGGCAATCATGCAATAAGGGCAGAGCGCCCCAATCACAAAGGTGGTTTGTTGGGCTAGCCAATGTGAAAAGAAGATAGCTAAGAGGGTTCCAACTAGGGCCAACTTCCAGAACCAACCTGGGAATTGCACATCGCCAAAGAGAGCAACAGCGACCGCAATAAAGATCGCAAATGCAGCAAGTCCAATTAGTGAGTTGGGAAAACCAAAGACCTCGGCCTGCTTGGAGAGCATCACGCTCTTGCAGTTCAACACTTCATTTATGTTGCAGGAAGGGTTGAATTTCGCATCTTTCAAGATCTTTATCTTGTCGACTGTAAGTAAGAACGAGGCAATAAATCCGCTAATCGCTCCAAAGAGCATAAACGAAGCGGTAAAGCGACGGTCGGCGAGGAAGTTCATAGTTAGCGAATTCTACCTAAGTTGTTAGAGCGCGCTCGTTGCGAGAACTCCACCGAAGATCTGCCAAGCAAGGGCTGACTTCGCGATGAATGAGAGCGTTATATATGTGCGCTCGCCCACAAGATAATCCGCAAATCTTCCAATCTTCTTGTATTGCAGCCATTGAACCAGCGCAAAGGAGTTAAAGAATATGAATAGCGAGAATACGACTCCATAAACAAATCCAGGAGCCTCTCCAGATCCGCCCGGTGAAAAGAGCAACCAGAACATCGCAACCCAAGGCACTATTCCAGCGATGCAACCAAACCAGAATGGAAGCAGACTGCCCTTCCCGGGCTCTTCATATTTCTCTTGTAGCCAACCAAAGAGAATCATCGCTGCATTCACGCCAGCAATCGCCATGAGTGCGACGATGTCCCAAACCGCATTAATAAGGGAGATAAGAACAATCATCAATGTAGAGGAAATCGAGTACTCAACCCAACGAGCGATATTTCGCATATTACTCAAATCATTTGAATACTTCTTAAATCCTGGACCAACAATCCAGAAATGCGCCACCGCGCTAATCAATGAGAATAGAGCGACGCCTAGCGCTACCGGAAAATCAAATAGCACGATGCTCTCAAACTCAGCTCCAGGAACCGGCGCATCTTTCAAATAGTTAACAGAGACTGGAAGTGCAAAATCATTAGCCAGTGCGAAAATCGCGATTGCTTGAACGAGATGAAAAACCCCGGCAATTAAGTTATATCGCTTTAGTCCGCTTAAGCGCTCGGCTGGAATTTGTAGTGGAGTTGATGCTCCCATTAGAGCCCCCCTTGTCGGTTCGCTCACTTTATCGTGAAGAGCGCGCCCGTAGGGATTCGAACCCCAAACCTTCTGATCCGTAGCTTGTGAACTCCTAGGCCCTTCGGCCATCTAGGAATTCACTAAGTCTCTGACGTGCTTTGAGGCAGTCAGAAGA
>Ga0194123_10000941_pt1 | contig 48497 bp, 42 predicted proteins | sample TA2MahsurfametaG_5_FD_155479 | JGI IMG/M metagenome (GOLD analysis project Ga0194123, IMG submission 155479) | Freshwater microbial communities from Lake Tanganyika, Tanzania - TA2015023 Mahale A surface | ecosystem: Environmental > Aquatic > Freshwater > Lake | place: Tanzania: Lake Tanganyika... | reverse complement strand
TCCGACGAGCAGACCTCCGTCACCGTCCGCTACAACTTCTAATCTTCGGATTAGAGGCTGACCTAAGGGCCCCGGCAACGGGGCCCTTTTTGTTGTCCGGGTGTCCCGATTATTCGGCTTATTTCGCTTCGACGTGCACGGTGACCCGCATCTCGCGGTCGCCGCCGCCCCAATAACTGCCGCTCACGGGAGTGGCGTCGCGATAATCACGCCCCACCGCCGAGGCGACATAGGCCTCATGGATGACTTTCCGGTTGGTCGGATCGACGCCCAGCCAGCCATGACCGGGCAACCAGACCTCGCACCAGGCGTGGGAAGCGTGACTGCCGATGACGTCGCCGCGCTTGGCGTCATAGACATAACCGCAGACATAGCGGGCCGGAATCCCGATGGAGCGGGCGAGGGCCAGCAGCAGGTGCGCGTAATCCTGGCAGACCCCCTGGGGTTTGGCGAAGAATTCCTCGGTATTCGTGCCGATATGCGTCGCCCCGGGCACGTAACGGCAGGTGGCGTGGATGAAGTCCATGAGCCCGATGACCACGGAGAACAGGTCGCCCCGGTCTTTTTCGACGTCCACGGCCGCGCGCCAGATCTCCGGCGTGATACGGACGGGTCCGTCGGATTGCAGATAGGGCTGGAAGGTCTCGACGATCTCTTCCGCCCGCACCGCCGACAGCGGGAGGTCCGTCGGGATGGCCGCTACCGGCGTCGGGACGGTCTCCACCACGCTGGAGACGTCGATGATGAGCTCTTTATGGGGTTCCTCGACCTCGAAGAGGTGCACCGGGTTGCGGTAGAGGTCGGGGTAGCGGCGCATCCGCACCGCCGGCAGGACCCGGACCAGGTGGAGGCCGAGTTTCTGCCGCAGGTTCGTGAGGGGTGTGACGCGGAGTTCGTTGGCGTTGTTGCGGACCGGCAGGGCGTACCGGTACTCGGTGCGGTGCAGGATGCGGAGCTTCATGGTCGCGTCGCCCTTACTGCTGCTGTTGCTGCTGTTGTTCGCGTTGCCAGTCGGAAAGCGACTCGGGGCGGGTTCCTCGCGGGAAGTGCCGGTCGACCTCGCCGGGCAGCAGCACGTAACTCTCGAAGACGGCCTGGCCGGCGGCGTTGAGCTGGACCTGCAGCTCGTCGATATAGGCATGCAGTCCGCGCGCCATCACCTCGGGCGGTCCGGCGAAGCTCAGCCGGGCGAGCAGGGCGCCCGTGATCTTCTCGCAGGCGTTGGAGTAGCGCCCGGTGGGCGTGCCCGAGATGTCGTGCAGGACTTCGTCCGCCCGGCGGATGCAGTGCCGGACGGAGCGCGGGAACTCATTGGAGAAAAGCAGCAGGTCGACGACCCCTTCGACGCTGATCTCGCCGCCGTGGACCCGCCGGTAGCCGGCATGGGCGCTGCAGGCGCGCAGGACCGCGCCCCATTGGAGGGATTCCAGGGCCGAATCGACGGCCGAAGGCTGGGTCTGGGAGCGGATGTCCAGGAAGCGGCTCGTCATGTCCGCCCGTTCGAGCAGCCGGCCCAGCTGCAGGAAGTTCCAGCCCTCGTCGCGGGTCAGCGTGGCGTCGGTGATCCCGTCGAAGAGCATCGAGGAGGAGATGATCTTCTCGTAATAGGCCTGCGGGAAACGCTCGAGCAGCTCGAGGCCCTCCGGGGAGGTCACGAAGAGGTTGAGCGCGTTGATCTCCGACCACATCTCGTCGGAGATCTTGTCGCGGACGGAGCGGGCGTTTTCGCGGGCCTGGCGGATGCAGGAAAGGATCGAGTCGGGGTTGCGTAGGTCGAGGGTCAGGAAACGGGCCACGTCGCCGCTCCGGGGGTCGGGGTAGAGCGAACGGAAGGCGCCTTCCATCGCGGTGGCCGCCAGGACCGGCGTCCAGTACTCATGCGCGCTGCCCCGGCCCAGCGTCTCGTCGTCGAGCAGCATCTCCTCGGAGACGCGGACGAGCCGGGCGAGGTTCTCGGCCCGTTCCATCTGGCGGGCCATCCAGTATTGGTGGTCGGCGACCCTGGAAAGCATCATCGGCGTCGGTCAGGCCGCGAGGACCCAGGTGTCTTTGCTGCCGCCGCCCTGAGAGGAATTGACCACGAGGGAGCCGCGCGTGAGGGCGACCCGGGTGAGGCCGCCGGGCAGCACCTTGACCGTGTCGCCCCACAGCACGAAGGGGCGGAGGTCGACGTGCCGGCCTTCGAGGCCGCCGTCGACGAGGGTGGGGTGCTGGGAGAAATTCACCACCGGCTGGGCGATGTAGTTGCGCGGGTGGCGCGAGACCTTGTCGTGGAACTCGGCGAGCTGCGCCCGGCTGGCGACCGGGCCGATCAGCATGCCGTAACCGCCGCTCTCGTTGGCGGCCTTCACGACGAGCGTGGGGAGGTTCTCCAGGATGTATTTCTTGTCGGCGTCGCGCCAGGCGAGGTAGGTCGGCACCTGGTCGAGGATCGGCTCCTGGCAGAGGTAGTAGCGGATCATGTCCGGCACGTAGGCGTAGGTGACCTTGTCGTCGGCCACGCCGGTGCCGATGGCGTTGGCGAGGGCCACGTTGCCGCGGCGGACGGCGTCGACGAGGCCGGGGACGCCGAGGCAGGAGTCCTTGCGGAACACCTGCGGGTCGAGGAAGTCGTCGTCGATCCGCCGGTAGATGACGTCGACCTGGCGCAGGCCGCGGGTCGTCCGCATGTAGACGAACCCGTCGAGGGCGATGAGGTCGCGGCCTTCGACGATCTCGATGCTCATCTGGCGGGCCAGGAAGGAATGCTCGAAGTAGGCGCTGTTGTGGACGCCCGGGGTGAGCAGGACCACGTTCGGGTTGGGGTTCGCCCGCGGGGCGACGTGCCGGAGCGTGGCGAGGAGGTCGGCGGGGTAGGTGTCGACGGGGCGCACGCCGTTGGCGCCGAACAGCTGGGGGAAGACGCGCTTCATCGCCGCGCGGTTCTCGAGGACGTAGGAGACGCCGGAGGGGCAGCGTCCGTTGTCTTCCAGGACCAGGTAGCGGCCGTCGCGGTCGCGGATGAGGTCCGTCCCGCAGACGTGCACGTAGGCGTCCTTGGGGACGGAGACGCCGACGAACTCCGGCCGGTAGTGGGAGGCGCCGAAGACGACTTCCGGGGGGATCACGCCGTCCTTGATGATGCGCTGCTCATGGTAGACGTCGTAGAGGAAGAGGTTCAGCGCGGTGATGCGCTGCACCAGGCCCGCCTCGATGTGTTCCCACTCGGCGGCGGGGATGACCCGCGGGAAAGGGTCGAAGGGGAAGACGCGCTCCGTGCCTTTCTCGTCGCCGTAGACCGTGAAGGTGATGCCCTGCTTCAGGAAGAGCAGCTCGAGGCTGCGCAGCTTCTGGTTGAGCTCCTCGTGGCCTAGCCCCGACAGTTTGTCGGCCACGCCGCGGTAGTAGGGACGGATCGCGCCGTGCTCGTCGACGAGTTCGTCGAAGAGGTCGGCCCCTTTGTAGTCGGACAGGATCATGCCTAGAAGTAAGCAAGACCCCTGCCATCCCGAGGACGGCTGGAGGATGGTCAAAAACCTCAGGACTGGAGGGCTAACTTAGGCACCGCCTGCCAAAAACAGGCAGGTCAGAGGCCGGTGCGGTCGGGGCGGCCCTTGGGCGGGGTCGGGCCGAGGCCCTTGGAACGGAAGAATTCGCCGAGGACTTCGGAACGCGCCGCGGCCAGTTGGTTCTTCCGCACGTCCTCCGGCGTCAGCAGCTTCTGGCGTTCGGTCATGATGCGACGGAGCTGCATCAGGGCGGACTGCTGGAGCTGGCGGACGCGTTCGCGGGTGAGCTTGAAGCGTTCGCCGACCTCTTCGAGCGTGAGCGGGCTTTCGCCGTTCAGGCCGAAGCGGTGCGTGAGGATCTCGGCTTCGCGGGGCTCGAGCGCGGCGAGCATCGTGGCGATCTCGTCGTTGTCGGACTTGCCGCGGAGGGTCTCGAAAGGGGTGCGCTCGGACTCGTCCTTGACCAGGTCGCCCAAGGTGGCGTCGCCTTCTTCGCCGACCGGCTGGTCGAGCGAGGCCGCGCGGTTCGCGACCGACTTCATGTGGACGACCTTCGCGAGGGGGATCTCCATCGCCATCGCGATCTCCTCGTTATGCGGCTCGCGGCCGAGCTCGGCGGCGAGCTGGTTGGTCACGCGGCGCATCTGCGCGATGCGGTCGACCATGTGGACCGGCAGGCGGATGGTCTTCCCGCTGGTCGCCAGCGCGCGCTTGATGGCCTGCTTGATCCACCACGAGGCGTAGGTGCTGAGCTTGCCGCCCTTGTCGGGGTCGAAGCGTTCGACCGCCTTGATGAGGCCGAAGTTGCCTTCGCTGATGAGGTCCATCAGCGACAGGCCGAAGTTGTCGTAATCCTTGGCGATGCGGACGACCAGGCGCAGGTTGGCCTGGATCATCTGCTGGCGCGCTTCCTCGTCGCCCTTGAGGACGCGCCGGGCCAGGGCGGTCTCTTGCTCGAGCGTCAGCAGCGGCGTCTTGCCGATCTGGTCGAGGTAGTAACGGATCGGCGAACGCTCTTCCGTGGACAGCTCTTCCCACGGCAGGCCGGGTTCGGTGGGGTCGGTGTCCCTGTCAGGGGTAGGGGCAGGGGTAGGGGTAGGGGTAGGGCGAACATTGGCCTCAGGGAGCGCGGGCTTCTTCGACGGCAGCGCGGGGGCGGCCGCGACGTTTTTCTTCGGCGGCCGCGACGGCTTCGCCGGTGTGGCCGCGACCGGCGGCTTGGTCCGGCCCGGCTTCGCGGCCTTCGCCGGAGGCTTGGCCTTGGCGGGGACGCTTTTCTTGGGCTTGGACTTGGGCACAGCGGGTCTTCTCAGGAGCGCAGGCCGGCGGCGAGTCCGAGGGCGCGGAGGACGCTCTTGGACTTGTTGATGGTCTCTTCGTATTCGGAAGTCGGGACGGAGTCGGCGACGACGCCGGCGCCCGCCTGGATGCTGGCGACGCCGGCGCGGAGCGAGGCGGTGCGGATGACGATGCAGGAGTCGTGGCCGCCATCGAAGCCGAAGTAGCCGACCGCGCCGCCGTAGACGCCGCGCCGTTCGCCTTCGAGTTCGGAGATCACCTGCATGGCGCGGACCTTGGGGGCGCCGGACAGGGTGCCGGCGGGGAAGGTGGCGCGGAAGAGGTCGAAGGCGTCCTTCCCGGGGGCGAGCCGGCCTTCGACCTGTGAGACGATGTGCATCACGTGCGAATACCGTTCCACGATCGCGTAGTCGGGCACCTGCACCGTGCCGGGGACGCAGACGCGGCCGAGGTCATTGCGCGCGAGGTCGACGAGCATCAGGTGCTCGGAGCGTTCCTTCGGGTCGGCCAGCAGGTCGGCCTCGAGCTGGCGGTCGGCGGCTTCGTCGGCGCCGCGCGGACGCGTGCCGGCGATCGGCCGGATCTCGCAGAGCCGGCCGGTGAGGCGGACGTTCACTTCCGGCGAGGCGCCGACGACGTCGAACCCGCGGCCCGTCTCCAGGACGAACATGTAAGGCGAGGGGTTCACGTGGCGCAGCACGCGGTAGAGGTCGAGCGGATCGCCCTTGAACGCGACGTCGGTGCGCCGCGAGAGCACCACCTGCACGCAGTCGCCGGCGCGGACGTATTCCTGGGTGCGGCGGATGGCGGCTTCGAAGTCGGCCTGGCTGAAGTTGGCCTGGCCCGTGGCCAGTTCGGCGGCGGCCGGGAGTTCGGCGGCCACGGCGGCGCGCGGCCCGGTCACCACGGCGCGGAGCGTCTCGAGTTCCTGGCGGGCGGCGTTCCAGGCGGCGTCGGCGTCGGCCGGAGACTTCACGCGGGCGTTGACGATGAGGCGGAGGGTCTGGCGGGCGTTGTCGAAGGCGACGACGCGGTCGACCAGCATGAAATGGAGCAGGGGCGTGCCGGCCGGATCCTTGGCGGGCTTCGGGACGGTGGGCTCGATCCGGTGGACGTATTCGTAGCCGACCATGCCGACCATGCCGCCGACGAACGGGGGCAGGCCGGGGACCTTGGCGACGCGCAGGCCGGAGAGTTCCTTCTTCACCAAGGTGAGCGGATCCGCCGGGGTGGGGATGGTCTCCTGGGAGCCGTCCCGACGGACGATCTCGGTCCGGTCTTCCCAGGCGGTCAGGGTCAGGGCCGGCGCGGCGCCGCAGAAGCTGTAGCGACCCAGCTTGTCGCCCCCCGTGACGGATTCGAACAGAAAGGGGGAGCCGAGGGCGCGGAGGCGGGCGTAGACCGAGACCGGCGTCTCCAGATCGGCCATGAGGTCCAGGCAGACCGGGATCAGGTCGGACTGCTGGGCCAACTGGCGGAAGGTAGCTTGGTCGGGGACTAGGCTCACGCGTCCATTTAGATGCGTAAACCTATGCTTTGGAAACCAATTAAAGCAAACCGGGCCGAATGAGACCCGGGCGGTCAGGCCTGATGGCCGGCGGTCCAGCGGCCCCAGAGGGACAACGGCAGCAGGCGGCCGTTGTTCTCCTGCTTCAGGGCGAGCTCGCCGATGTCGACCCGGCCGCCCAGGCCGCGGGTGACTTCCTCGAGCAGGTTGTGGCAGAGGATGGACGACGCGTCGATGGTGTAGACCGTCAGGATCACGAACTGGGCCTGCGGGGAGAGCAGTTCGCGGCAGGCGCGCAGCAGGGGAGCGAGGTCGCGCTCGACTTTCCAGAACTCGCCGGTCGGGCCGCGGCCGAAGGCGGGCGGGTCGAGCATGATGGCCTCGTACTGGTTGCCGCGTTTGACTTCGCGTTTCACGAACGTCATCGCGTCCTCGATGATCCAACGGATCGGCTCCTGGGCCAGGCCGGAAAGTTCCTGGTTGCGACGGCCCCAGGCCACCGCGGGCTTGGAGGCGTCGACGTGGGTGACGTGCCAGCCGGCCTGGGCGGCGTTGAGGGAGGCCGCCCCGGTGTAGCCGAAAAGGTTGAGCAAGCGGGGCCGCGGTTCGCGCTTCTGCGGGCGTCCGGCGACCCACTTCCAGTGCGGGGACTGTTCGGCGAAGACGCCGAACTGCTTGGAATTATCCATGAACCGCAGCTGGAAGCGGAGCTTGCCGAGCTGCGTCTCCCATTCCTTGGGGCAGTTGCCCTTCAGCTTCCAACGGCCTTCGCGGCCGCCTTCTTCGTGCTCGGCCACGGCGCGGGCCCACTCGGCGGCGGGCAGGGACTTGGCCCACCAGGCCTTGGGCTCGCTCCGGATCATCCGGACGCCGCCGATCTCCTCCAGCTTGAAGCCGTCGCCGGAATCCAGGAGGCGGTGACCCGCCCAGTCGCTCACGAGTACGCTGATGTCCACGCCCGCATCGTGGGCGGCCGGCGGCCGGGAGGGAAGCCCGCTTTTGCTCGCCAATTTTTTCCCGGTCCTTCCTCTTGGGGGCATGACGCGTGAGCTGGCCAGCGCCCGCTGGGAGACGAAGGTCTCCGGCTTGGTCGCGCTCGCCCGTGATTGGACCTGCCCGGGCCTGCCGCCCCTGTCCTTGAACCCGCCGGCCCGGCTGACCTTGCTCGAGCCGGCGGACGTCCGCGCCTGGGCCTGCCGCGCGGGCCATTGGATCGAAGCGGACCGGGTCCATTTCTTCTTCTGGAAGGCGCTCTGTCCCGAGGCCGCCGCCGGCGACCTCAGCGTGGCCGGACCCTTCAATGACTGGGGTCGCGCCGTCGACATGGAACGCTGGCGGCTCCGTCCGGTCTGCGTCGCCGGCGCCGAAGGCTTCGAGCTCGCCGCGGATCTCGCCGAAGTCCTCGGCGAGGCGGAGGAGACCGTCTTCAAGTTCCTCCGCGAAGGCGGTCGCTGGCTCGAGCCGTCGCACGACGCCGACAACGTGAGGCGCGACGAAGCCAATCATCGCAACCTCGTGATCTCGCGTCGGCGCACCGACCGCCATGTCTTCCGCTTCCACGCGGCCGACGTCGATCCGAGCGCCGCGCCGGTGCGCATGGTCTACGCGACGCCCGAGCTGCTGGAACTGGGCGACATCCTCGCTTCGGAGCCGCTCGACGTGCTCGAGCCGGCGGGCGGGTTCGGCGCGACGGTCGGCCCGCGGACGACGACCTTCCGGGTGTTCGCGCCCCGCGCCCGCGCGGTCGAAGTCACCTGGCGGCCCGCGGACGGCGGCGCCACGCGCCTGCTGGCGCTCAAGCCCGAAGGGCAGGGCGCCTGGTCGGCGACGTGGCCGGAAAACCTCACCGGGGCCCATTATTGGCTGCAGGTCTCCTCGCCCGACGGCGATCCGGTCGGCGAGCGTTTCGGCGGCGCCGACATCGTCGACCCGTGGGCCCGCGCGGTCGTCGGCCCCGGCCAGGTCGCGGGCCTCGTCGTCGGCCCGGACGCGTTGCGGCCCTTCGCCGACGGCTTCGTCCCGCCGGCGGTCGAGGACCTGGTCATCCTCGAAGGCCACCTCCGCGACCTGCTCGGCCTGGCCGAAGGCTCGCCGGCGGCCGGCGGCTACCGCGACCTCGCCCGCTACGTGCGCTCGCGGGGCAACTACCTGCGCGCCCTCGGCGTCAACGCCCTCGAACTCCTGCCCTGCGCCGAGTTCGAGCACGCGGACAAGGCGGAATATCACTGGGGTTACATGCCGGTCAGCGCCTTCGGCGTCGCGAACCCTTACGCCTCCGCGCCCGGCGTCGTCGCGATGGAGGAGTTCCGCGACCTCGTGCGCGCCTGCCATGAGGCCGGGCTCGCCGTCATCATGGACGTCGTGCTGAACCATTTCGGCGCCCCCAACGGCCTCGGCGCGATCGACGCCCCGTATTATTACCGCGTCGACCCGCAGGGACGGCTCACCAACTGGAGCGGCTGCGGCAACGACGTGCGCGCCGAGGCGCCGATGTTCAAGCGGCTCGTGCACGCCGCGCTGCGTCACTGGACCGAGGTGCTCGGCGTCGACGGCGTCCGGCTCGACCTCGCCGAGCTGCTGGGCACGCCGCTGCTGCGCGAGATCGAGGCCGACTTCCGCTTCCGCGCGCCGCACAAGATCCTCATCGCCGAGCCCTGGAGCTTCCGCGGGCACACCGCGCGCGACCTCGACCACACCAGCTGGACCAGCTGGGACGACGCTTTCCGCGAATTCCTTCCCGCCTACGTGCGCGGACACGCGCGCGCGGCGGACCTGCTCCACCACGTGGCGGCGTGCGCCTTCCGGCCCTCGGCGCGGCTGCGATACGCGCAGTCGCACGACGACATGGCCTGGCTCGACCGCATCACCGAGCGCGCGGGCGGCGACGCCCTCGATCCGGCGCCCCGCGACGTCCTGCGCACGCGCCTCATGCACGCGATCCTGCTCTGCTCCGCCGGCGTGCCGATGCTCTGCGCCGGCCAGGATTTCCTCGCGACCAAGCGCGGCGTGAGCAATACCTGGCGCCGCGGCGACCTCAACCGCCTGGATCCCGTGCGCCGCGAGCGTTTCCGGTCCGAGCACGAGTTCGTCGCCCGGCTGGTCGGCTTCCGCCTCTCGGCGGCCGGCGCCGGCCTGCGCCCGCGCGCGGCCGTGTCCCCGGGCTGGATGCGGGTCACCCATCAGGCCGACGGGGAGGCCTTCGTCGCCGTCCTCAACGCCGACGGACTGCTCGGGCCGGCGCGGGTGCTCCTGGCCTGCAATCCGCATGACCGGGAAGTCGCCCTCGCCTTGCCGCGGACCGGGGACTGGACGCCCGTGGTGCTTTCGCCGTTCCCCTCCTGCCTGCATGCCCCTGGGCCCGTGCCGCGGATCGAGGGGGACCGGGTCATCCTGCCGCCTTTGGCCGCCGCCGTCTGGTCCGCCGGGGCCTGATTCGCATTCTCGCTTGCCAATGCGGGGCGGCAGGGCCTTTTTCATCCCTTTCCCGCCCGTCCTCCTCCCATTCTCACACACCATACCATGGCCACCAAAGTAGCTATCAACGGATTCGGCCGCATCGGCCGTCTCGTCTTCCGCGCCCTCGTCGAACAGGGCCACCTCGGCACGACCTTCGACGTCGTCGCCGTCGGCGACATCGTCCCTGCGGACAACCTCGCCTACCTCCTGAAGTACGACTCCACCCAGGGCCGCTTCAACGGCACCGTCTCCTCCAAGAAGTCCTCCCCGGACAAGGCCGAGGACGACGTCCTCGTCGTGAACGGCAAGGAGATCCTCGTCGTCTCCGCCAAGACCCCGGCCGAACTCCCCTGGGGTAAGCTCGGCGTCCAGGTCGTCATCGAGTCCACCGGCCTGTTCACCGAAGCCGCCAAGGCCAAGGGCCACCTCGACGCCGGCGCCAAGAAGGTCATCATCTCCGCCCCGGCCAAGGACGAGGACATCACCGTCGTCATCGGCGTGAACGACGACAAGTACGACGCCCAGAAGCACCACATCATCTCCAACGCCTCCTGCACCACGAACTGCCTCGCGCCGCTCGTCCACGTGCTGCTGAAGGAAGGCTTCGGCGTCGCCGAAGGCCTGATGACCACCGTCCACGCCTACACCGCGACCCAGAAGACCGTCGACGGTCCGTCCAAGAAGGACTGGAAGGGTGGCCGTACCGCCGCCCAGAACATCATCCCGTCCGCCACCGGCGCCGCCCGTGCCGTCGCCCTCGTCCTCCCGGAAGTGAAGGGTAAGCTGACCGGCATGGCCTTCCGCGTCCCGACCCCGACCGTCTCGGTCGTCGACCTCACCGTCAAGACCACCAAGGACACCTCCCTCGCCGAGATCAAGGCCGCCCTCAAGAAGGCGTCCGAGACCTACATGAAGGGCATCCTGGCCTACACCGAGGACGAAGTCGTCTCCGCGGACTTCATCCACGACAAGAACTCGTCGATCTTCGACGCCGGTTCCTCGATCGAGCTGAACAAGAACTTCTTCAAGCTCATCAGCTGGTACGACAACGAGTGGGGCTACTCCAACCGCGTCGTCGAGCTCCTGGGCAAGGTCACGGCCAAGCTCTGAGCCCGGCTCAGGTTCTTCCGCGACAGGCGGCCCATCCGGGCCGCCTGTCTTGTTTTGGGCTCCGGACGGGGTGGGGTGGGGCGGTTACGACGGTTTGCGAGGCCGTGGGCGGTTTGTTCTTCCCACCCCTCGGCTTACGCCTTTCTCTGCTGCCTTTCACCACCATGCCTGCTCCTACCCTCCGCGAACTCGGCTCCGTCCAGGGCCAGCGTGTCCTCGTCCGTGTCGACTTCAACGTCCCCCAGGACAAGAAGACCGGCGCCATCACGAATACCCAGCGCATCGCCGCGGCCCTGCCGACGATCAAGTTCCTGCTCGAAGGCGGCGCCTCCCTGGTGCTGATGTCCCACCTCGGCCGTCCGGACGGCAAGGTCGTCGAGAAGTTCTCCCTCCGCCCCGTGGCCGCCGAGCTCGAGAAGCTCCTCGGCAAGCCGGTGAAGTTCGTCGCCGCCTGCGTGGGCGCCGAGGCCGAAGCCGCCGCCAAGGCCCTCAAGCCCGGCGAGATCCTGCTCCTCGAGAACCTGCGCTTCCACATCGAGGAAGAGGGCAAGGTGAAGCTCGAGGACGGCACCAGCCAGAAGGCCGACCCCGCCGAAGTGGCCGAATTCAGGGCCTCTCTCTCGCGTCTGGGCGACGTCTACGTGAACGACGCCTTCGGCACCGCCCACCGCGCCCACTCCTCGATGGTCGGCGTCAATCTGCCCCGCAAGGCCGCCGGTTTCCTGCTCGAAGCCGAGCTCAAGGCCTTCGACACCGTGCTCAACAACCCGCAACGCCCGCTCCTCGCCATCCTCGGCGGCGCCAAGATCGCCGACAAGATCCCCCTCATCCGCAACCTCATCGAGAAGGCCGACGAGATCATCATCGGCGGCGGCATGGCCTACACCTTCCGCAAGGTCTGCGACGGCATGGAGATCGGCAACTCCCTCTTCGACGCCGAAGGCGCCAAGATCGTCCAGGAGCTGCTCGACAAGGCCAAGGCCCGCGGCGTGAAGGTCACGCTCCCGGTCGACTTCGTCTGCGGCGACAAGTTCTCCCCTGATTCCAACACCCGGCCCGCCACCATGCAGTCCGGCATCCCCGCCGGCTGGGAAGGCATGGACTGCGGTCCCGAGTCCATCAAACTCTATGAGGCCGCCATCGGCCGCGCCGGCACGGTGGTCTGGAACGGCCCGTGCGGCGTGTTCGAATTCGAGAAGTTCGCCGTCGGCTCCAAGGCCATGGCGGCGGCCGTGGCCAAGGCCACGGAACGCGGCGCGATCACCATCGTCGGCGGCGGCGACACCGCCACCGCGGCCAAGAAGTTCGGCGTCGACGCCAAGGTCTCGCATTGCTCGACCGGCGGCGGCGCCTCCCTCGAGTACCTCGAAGGCAAGACCCTCCCCGGCGTCGCGGCGCTCTCGGCCTGACCCCCTCCGGAACCTCATCCACACACATCCGCACCACACCCATGTCCGCCCGCACCCCCCTCATCGCCGGTAACTGGAAGATGAACAAGACGGCCACCGAAGGCACCGAGCTCGCCAAGGCCATCGCCGCCGCCGTCGGCATCGAGTCCGCCGTCCAGGTGGTCCTCTGCCCGCCCTTCACCGCGCTCTCCGCGGTGAGCGCGGCCGCCGAAGGCACCCACCTCGCCGTCGGCGCCCAGAACATGCACGACAAGGCCAACGGCGCCTTCACCGGCGAAGTCTCGGCCGCGATGCTCCGCGACCTGCACGTCGGCTACGTGATCCTCGGCCACAGCGAGCGACGCAGCCTGTTCGGCGAAGACGACGCCTTCATCAACCGCAAGGTCAACGCCGCCTTGGCCGCGTCCCTCAAGCCCATCCTCTGCGTCGGCGAGCTGCTCTCGGAGCGCGAAGCCGGCACCACGAACGCCGTGGTGAAGCGTCAGGTCGAGCTCGGTCTCGCCGGCGTCCCCGCGGGCAAGGCCGAACAGGTCATCATCGCCTACGAGCCCGTCTGGGCGATCGGCACCGGCAAGACCGCCACCCCGGCCATGGCCCAGGAGGTCCACGCCTTCATCCGCTCGCTGCTCGTCAGCCAGTTCGGCGCCGAGACCGCGGCCCGCGTGCGCATCCTCTACGGCGGCTCGATGAAGCCGGACAACGCCGACGCCCTCCTCGCCGAGCATGACATCGACGGCGGCCTGATCGGCGGCGCCTCCCTCGAGGCCAAGAGCTTCGTGGACCTCGTCCGCAGCGCCGCGAAGTCCCTGAGCCGCTGATCAAGGTCCCCGACCCGCATAGGCCAGCCAACGGATAAGCCTCTCTGGGGGTTTCCGTCGGCTGGCCTAATAGTTTGGAAACGAGCAAGCAATGGGCAGGGGAGGGGTGTCTTTCTTAGAATAATTCTAAACTTTGTAAAATACTGATATTTAAAGACTTAATTTATCTAATCACAACCCATTCACACCCAATCATAGCCCTCATCCACAGGGAACCATAGAAAAGCGACTAAAACCCCTCAAATTTGGATTGCGAAGGGTTGCCGCCTTTCGTGCTTCTTCGGTCAAAAAACCCGCCAATCCCTTCGTCTGAACGCGATGCGCAAGCTCCTCGAATACCTCAACCGCCCGGCCCCCCGCGGTAACTTCTTCTCCCGGGCGATCAACGCCGCCCCGTTCCAGGTCCTCGTCTGCCTCCTGGTCACCGCCGTCGTCGTGGCCGCCGCGGTCAACGAGTACGCCACCAACAAGTATCTGAACGTCGGATACACGCCCGACCAGCCCGTCGCCTTCGACCACTCCTTCCACGCCGGTCCTGATTCGGTCCTCGGCCTCGATTGCCGCTACTGCCACAACTACGTGGACAAGTCGGGCCACTCGAACGTGCCGACCACCAACACCTGCTGGAACTGCCACAGCCAGGTGAAGACCGACAGCCCCGCGCTGGCGCTCGTCAAGAAGAGCATGGAGACGGGCGAGGCGATCCGCTGGGTCAAGGTCCACAAGGTGCCCGACTACGTGTACTTCAACCACGCGGTCCACGTGAACCGCGGCGTCAGCTGCGTCGAGTGCCACGGCCGCATCGACCAGCAGGTCGTCGTCGGCCAGCAGAAATCCCTGAACATGTCCTTCTGCCTCGATTGCCACCGCAATCCCGAGCAGGTCCTGCGTCCGGTCGAGAAGGTCACCGACCTCGCCTACCAGGCCGCCACTCCCGCCCAGCAGACCGCCGACGGCACGAAGTTCGTGCACGACTGGAAGGTCAATCCTCCCCAGAGCTGCTCGGGCTGCCACCGCTAATCCCCCACGCCTTTTCCGATGAGCAAGAAAGTCTTCGAACACCCCGCGGCCCAGCCCGGCGAGCCGACCGGTCCCTCGTACTGGCGCAGCCTCGACGAGCGCAACAAGTCGCCCGAGTTCCGCACCCGCGCCGAGCGCGAGTTCCTGGACGGCGCCTCCGCCATCTCCTCCGTCGAACGCCGCGAGTTCCTGATGCTCATGGGCGCCTCGTTCGGCCTCGCCGGCCTCGGCCTCGCCGGCTGCCGCGAGCCCCGCAACCACACGCTTCCTTACGCCAAGCAGCCGGAGAACACCATCCCCGGCGTCGCCACGTACTACGCCTCGTCCTTCCCCGGCGAACACGCCAACCAGCCGATCCTCGTCGAGACGCACCAGCATCGTCCGACCAAGATCGAAGGCAATCCGAGCCACCGCGCCAACGGCGGCGCCTCCTCGAAGTTCGCCCAGGCCAGCGTGCTCGACATGTACGATCCGGACCGCGCGCAGGCTTCCCTCGCCGCCGACGGTTCCGTCCTCTCCGTCGCCGCCGCCCGCGCGTTCCTCCGCGGCCTCGCCGCCTCGGCCAAGGCCGACGCCGGCGCCGGTCTCGCCTTCCTCGCCCGCCCGTCCACCTCCCCGACGCGCGCCCGCCTCGTCGCCGCCCTCAAGGCCGCCTACCCGCAGGCCCGCTGGGTCGAGTACACCCCGGTCGCCCAGAACCGCGCCGACGCCGTCCTCGGCGCCCGCGCGCTCCCTGACTACGCCAAGGCCCGCCGCGTGCTGAGCCTCGACCGCGACTTCCTCGGCGCCCATGACGCGACCGTCGAAGACACCCGCGCCTATTCCTCCGCCCGCCGTGCCGACACGGCCGCCGAGGCCGAGAAGATGACGCGCCTCTACGTCGTCGAGTCCGTCTTCTCGCTCACCGGCGCCGCCGCCGACCACCGTCTCCGCGCCGCCTCCTCGCACATCTCCGGCCTCGCGCTGCTCTTCGCCGCCGAAGTCCTCGCGCAGAAGGGTTCCGCCGACGCCGCCGCCCTCAAGGCGAAGGTCTCGGGCATCCACGTCGACGCCAAGTGGGTCACCGAATGCGTGGCCGACCTCGTCAAGGCCGCCAAAGGCGAAGCCCTCATCGTCGCCGGCGACCATCTCTCCGCCGACGCGCATCGCGCCGTCTTCCTCGCGAACCAGGCGCTCGGCGCCGCGGTCCGTTACGTCGCCGCGCCGGCTCCGGCCGCCGCGTCGCTCGCCACGCTCGTCGCCCAGCCGGCCAAGACTCTCGTCATCCTCGGCGGCAACCCCGTCTACGACGCGCCGGCCGACGTGAACTTCGCCGCCGCGATCAAGGCCGCCAAGCAGGTCGTCCGCCTCGGCTACCATGGTCCGTCCTTCGACGAGACCTCGGCCGCCGTGAAGGCCGCCGCCGGCACCTTCCTCGCCGCCTCGCACTACCTCGAGAGCTGGTCCGACGGCCGCACGCTCGACGGCACTTACGTGCCGGTGCAGCCGATGATCGATCCGCTCTTCGCGACGGTCACCGAGCTCGACGTCCTCGCGCCCTTCGCCGGTTCCGACAGGGAGCCGCACGCGCTCGTCCGCGAGACCTTCAATTCCCTCTCGAAGAACGTCACCGACGAAGCCTTCGCCGCCTGGCTCGCCGAGGGCGTGCTCGCCGGCACCGCCTTCGCCGCGGCCAAGCCCCAGTCCGTCGGCGTCGCCGCGCTCAACGCCTACGCGGCGCCGGCCCTCTCCTTCGACGCCCTCGAAGTCCGTCTCCTCCCCAGCGTCCACGCCGGCGACGGCCTCCTGGCCAACAACGGCTGGCTCGCCGAGGCTCCGGATCCCATGACCAAGACCGTCTGGGAGAACGTCATCCTCGTCAGCCCGAAGTTCGCCGCGAAGCTCGCCATCGAGCCCGAGGCGATGGTCATCAACAAGATCGGCGCGCTCAACCGGAACATCAACCAGCTCGTCGACGGCCGCCTGATCTGCCGCGTCGCCACCGTCACCGTGGGCGGCAAGTCCGTCACCGGTCCCGTCTTCATCATGCCCGGCATGGCCGACCACACGATCGGCCTGCAGCTCGGCTTCGGCCGTCGCGTCGCCGGCCGCGTCGCCACGCGCGTCGACGAACGCCTCGCCGGCCGCGTCACCGGCAACGGCTTCGACGCCTACCCGCTGGTCGCCGCCGCCGAACCCGCCGTCCGCACGGGCGCCAGGCTCACGCTCTCGGACGCCACCGTCGCCGTCTGCAACATGCAGGACCACTGGTCGATGGAAGGCCGCGACATCATCCGCGAAGGCAACGTCGAGGACCTCAAGAAGAACCAGGACTTCGCCAAGCTCGGCATCGACGGCCACGCGCCCGCCGTCTACGGCAAGGACGGCAAGATGTCGCCCGCCCAGAAGGCGGTCACCACCCCGCGCGGCAACTCCGCCTACGAGCACCCGGACCACACCGTCGCCCCGAACGTCGCCGTCTGGCGGGGCCACGAGGACAAGTTCCCGCAGCTCCAGCAGTGGGGCATGTCGATCGACCTCAACACCTGCACCGGTTGCAACGCGTGCGTGACCGCGTGCCAGTCCGAGAACAACATCCCCGTCGTCGGCCGCGAGCAGGTGCTCAAGGGCCGCAACATGCACTGGATCCGCCTGGACCGCTACTTCTTCGACGGCCGCGCCGCCGCCGGCAACGCGATCCCCGAGGACCCGCAGGTCACCTTCATGGGCGTCGCGTGCATGCATTGCGAGACCGCCCCGTGCGAGACCGTCTGCCCCGCCAACGCCACCGTCCACGACGACCAGGGCCTCAACACGATGGCCTACAACCGTTGCATCGGCACCCGCTACTGCGCGAACAACTGCCCGTACAAGGTCCGCCGCTTCAACTTCCTCGACTTCAACAAGCGCGTCGACGGCCACTACTACGAAGGCCCCCTCGGACCCGAGAAGGCGGTCAAGGATCCCGCCGACCTCCCGCAGCTGCAGAAGAACCCCGACGTCTCCGTGCGCATGCGCGGCGTCATGGAGAAGTGCACCTACTGCGTCCAGCGCATCCAGGAGGCCAAGATCCAGGCCAAGGTCCGCGCCCGCAATTCGGCCGACATCAACGTCCGCGACGGCGCCATCAAGGTCGCCTGCCAGCAGGCCTGCCCGGCCGGCGCGATCGAGTTCGGCGACATCACCGACCCCAAGACCCGCGTCGCCAAGGCCAAGGCTTCGAGCCGCACCTACGGCGCGCTGACCTACCTCAACACCCGTCCGCGCACGACCTACCAGGCCAAGCTGCGCAACCTCAACCTCCGCATGCCCGGCGCCAACCTCGTCCCGCTCTCGCGCGTCGAGATGGCCGGCCGCGAGGCGCACGGCGCCCCGCACGGCGACGCCCACGCCGCTCCCGCCCACGGTGACGCCCACGGCGCCAAGCCCCACGCCAAATAATCCTTAAACGACCCTCCGTCCCATGGCTCACGCCCACGACAGCTCCTCGGAGCGCCCCGCGATCCTCGACAAGGTTCGCCCAGCCGAGCTCCCGCGCTCGCCGCTGATCCTCAACAACCGCGGCTTCCACTGGATCACCGACAAGGTCTGCACGATCGTCGAGGAGGACACTCCGCTCTGGTGGAAGGTCATGTTCGGCGTCGCGCTCTTCGTCGCGTCGTTCACGTTCATCGGCCTCGGCTACCTCGTCTCGACCGGCACCGGCACCTGGGGCCTCCGTTCGCCCGTGGGCTGGGGCTGGGCCATCGTCAACTTCGTGTTCTGGGTCGGCATCGGCCACGCCGGCACGCTGATCTCGGCGATCCTCTGCCTCCTCCGCCAGAAGTGGCGCACCTCCATCAACCGCGCGGCCGAGGCCATGACCATCTTCGCGGTCTGCTGCGCCGGCCTCTTCCCGCTCTTCCACGTCGGTCGCGTCTGGTTCGGCTGGTGGCTCTTCCCGCTGCCCAACCAGAACGGCATCTGGCCGCAGTTCCGCTCGCCGCTCGAGTGGGACGTCTTCGCGGTCTCGACCTACTTCACCGTCTCGACGCTGTTCTGGTACATGGGCATGATCCCGGACCTCGGCACGATCCGCGACCGCGCGACCACCTGGTGGCGCAAGGCCTTCTACAGCGTCCTCGCCATGGGCTGGCGCGGCGGCAACCGCCAGTGGTCCAACTTCGAGATGGCCTACCTGCTGCTCGCCGGCCTCTCGACCCCGCTCGTGCTCTCCGTGCACACCATCGTCTCGTTCGACTTCGCCGTCTCGAACGTCCCGGGCTGGCACACGACCATCTTCCCCCCGTACTTCGTCGCCGGCGCCATCTTCTCCGGCTTCGCGATGGTGCTGACCCTGATGCTCCCGCTGCGCGCGATCTACCGCCTGCACGACGTCATCAACCAGTACCACGTCGACAACATGTGCAAGATCATCCTGGCGACCGGCACGATGGTCGGCTACGCGTACGCCACGGAATTCTTCATCGCGGCCTACTCGGGCAACTCGTTCGAGAAGTTCGCCTTCGTGAACCGCGCCTTCGGCCAGTACGCCTGGGCCTACTGGATCATGGTGTCCTGCAACGTGATCACCCCGCAGCTCTTCTGGTTCAGGAAGGTCCGCGAGAACCACTCGCTCGTCTGGATCATCTGCCTCTTCGTCAACGTCGGCATGTGGTTCGAGCGCTTCGTGATCACCATCACCTCGCTCGCCAACGACTACCTGCCGTCGAGCTGGGGCTACTACTCCCCGACGATCGTGGATATCTTCACGTTCTTCGGCACCTTCGGCTTCTTCTCCGTCCTCTTCCTCCTGTTCGTGCGCTTCCTGCCCCTGCTCCCCATGGCCGAGGTGAAGATGGTCGCGCCGCAGGCCGACCCCCACGCCCACTGATCCCCGCCGCCCCCCGACCATGAACGAACGCAACGAACGCATCCACGGCGTGGCCTGCACTTTCCGCAAGGTCTCCGACGTGTTCCACGCCGCCGAGAAGGTGCGCGACGCCGGCTGGAAGAACTGGGACGTGCACACGCCTTTCCCGATCCACGGGATGGACCAGGCCATGGGCCTGCCGCGCTCCCCGGTCCCGCGCCTGACCCTGCTGGGCGGCGTCACCGGCTTCATCACCGGCTGCCTCCTCACCTGGTACATGAACTCGTACGACTACCCGCTGATCGTCGGCGGCAAGCCCTACTGGAGCGTGATCTTCCCGTTCCCGGTGCTCTACGAGTGCACGATCCTGTTCGCCGCCTTCGGCACCTTCTTCGGCCAGTTCATCTTCAACCGCCTCCCGCGCCACAACCATCCGCTGTTCGACCTCCCGAACTTCGCGCGCGTTTCCGACGACACGTTCATGATCGTGCTCGAGGCCCGCGACCCGCGGTTCCATCTCGATGAGTCGCGCAACTTCCTCCAGTCGCTCGGCGGCCAGGAGATCACCGTCATCCGCGACTAATCCGCCCCCCATGACCCGTTACCTCGCATTCCTCGCCGTCGCGGTCGTCGCCACGATCAGCTTCCTCGGCTTCCAGGGCAAGGTGTCCAAGGACACGCCCGTCTATGTCTTCGACGACATGGACTACCAGAACAAGTACAAGGCCCAGGGGGAGAACAAGTTCTTCGCCGACGGCCGGGACGCCCGTCCGCCCGTCGCCGGCACCGTCGCGCGCGGCAACGGCCTCGAGCCCCTCAAGGTCTTCTCCGCCGACTACCGTCGCGCCGAATCCCTCAACCCGTCGTTCGTCTCCGGCAAGGACGCCAAGGGCGCCTTCCTCGCGGGCTTCCCGACGCAGTCGCTGAAGCTCGCGAAGGGCCAGCCCCAGCCTTACGCGGTCGACGCCGCCGTGCTCGCCCTCGGCCAGGCCAGGTACCAGGTCTACTGCGCCGTCTGCCACGGTGACGCCGCCGACGGCAACGGCATCATGAAGGTGCGCTCCGCGCTCGAGGGCGACGTGGCCATCGTGACGATCGCCAACCTCCAGACGCCGGTCATCCGCGCCTACCCCAACGGCCAGCTCTACGACGTCATCACCAACGGCAAGAACACCATGATGGGTTACGGCGACAAGCTCTCCCCCGAGGAGCGCTGGGCCGTCGTGGCCTACCTGCGCGCCCTGCAGCTCTCCCAGAACTGCCCGCCCGGACTCGCCCCCGCCGCCGTGAAGGCCCAAATCAAGTAATCCGTCCATGAGCACTTCCTCGCCTCACGCCCTCACCGCCCACTGGAAGAAATTCCTGGCCGTCGGCGTCGTCGCCCTCGCCGTCGTCTGGTGGTTCGCCTTCGCCGGCGTCCAGCACCACGACAACCGCCAGGCCCTCTCCGTCCTCGTCGGCGCGCTCTTCTGGGCCGCCGTCCTCATCGGCATGCTGATGCTGACGATGATCACCCGCGTCTTCGACGCCGGCTGGGCTCCGCTCATCCGCCGCAACTGGGAGCTCCTGATCGCCGGCCTGCCGGTCGTCATCCTGGTCGGCATCGTCCCGCTGGCCTTCCTGCCCGACTTCCGTCACGCCGTCTGGTACTGGACCGACCCCGCGCACATCCTCCCCGGCGGCCATGAGGTCGGCCATGACCCGATCCTCGTCGCCAAGAGCTGGTTCCTGAACGAGAAGTTCTTCCTCGTCCGCATCGCCCTCTACGTCGGCGTCTTCGGCCTGCTCGCCGCGCTCCTGCGCCGCTGGTCCTTCGCCCAGGACACCGACCGCACCGCCGGCCACACGCACCGCCTGCACGCCGTCTCCGCCGTCGGCATCCCGCTCGGCGCCGTGACGCTCACGATGCTCGCCTTCGACTGCCTGATGGCCCTCTCGTACCACTGGTTCTCGACCATGTACGGCGTGTGGTTCTTCGCGCTCTCCATCCGCCTGGCCCTCGCGGTCACGGTGATCCTCACCTACAAGCTGTCGCACGGCGGCTGGCTCGACGGCCTCCTCAACCAGGCCCACCGCCACGTCCTCGGCTGCCTCATGCTGGCCTTCACGGTCTTCTGGGCCTACATCAGCTTCTCGCAGTACTTCCTGATCTACACCGCGAACATCCCGGAAGAGACCTTCTGGTACAACATCCGCGAGTTCGACGCCGCCACCGGCCTCAAGAACGAGTGGTGGGGCGTGTCGATGTACCTCATCTTCGGCTTCTTCCTGCTGCCGTTCCTTTCCTTGCTCTTCTACCGCACGAAGATCGTCGCCGGCCGCCTGCTGGCCGTGGCCTGGGTCATCCTCGTCGGCGGCATCGTGGACCTCTGGTTCAACGCCATCCCCCGTCAGGTCTACGACAAGTCGGCCCCGGAAGGCTTCGTCGTGACGCCGTTCCTCACCTCCTCGCTCTTCCTCGACCTCCTCGCGATCGTCGGCTTCGGCGGCGTCGTGTTCGCGCTCTTCCTGCGCGGCGCCTCCCGTCAGGAGACGATCCCGGTCCACGACCCCCGCATCCTCGAGTCCATCAACTATCATGAGTGATCATTCTTCCTCCGGGAACCGCCCGCTGATCCCCGGCCAGGTCGCCGTCTGGCTCGGCGCCGTCTCCCTGCTGGCCGCCGGCCTTATCGTCACCGGCTACTCCTACCTGGCGCTCCGTCAGGGCCCGAACGAGGACGCCGCCCGTCGCCAGGCCCAGAAGGAACTGCGCGCCGAGAACGCCAAGAAGGCGCAGGCCCTCCTCACCGAGCCGGCCCGCAACGCCGACGGCACCTTCCGCATCCCCCTCAAGGACGCCGTCGCCCTCGTCGCCCAGGACCCGAAGGTCGTCGCCAAGCTCCAGGCCGCCGCCGGTCCCGCGCCGGCGCCCGCCGCGGCTCCGGCCGCGCCCGCCGCCGCGGCCGGCGCCTTCGTCAAGGCCGACCCCGAGCAGATGAAGCGCGGCGCCGCCGTCTACGCGCGCACCTGCATCGCCTGCCACCAGCCGACCGGACTCGGTCTGCCGCCCGTCTTCCCGCCGCTCGCCAACGCCCCGATCGTCGTGGGCAATCCCGAGCTGCCGGTGAAGTTCATCCTCCAGGGCCTCATGGGCCCGATCACCGTCAACGGCATGACCTACAACAGCATGATGCCTCCGGTCGCCGGCGTCTCCGACGCCGACATCGCCGACGTGCTCACCTATGTCCGCCAGAGCTTCGGCAACCAGGGCAACCCGGTCACCGCCGACCAGGTCAAGGCGATCCGCGCCGCCAACGCCGGCCGCACGGCTCCGTGGACCACCGCCGAACTCGGCCTCAAATAATCCCGCACCCTTCCTCCGATGACCCAGGATAATCGTTCCGGCCGCCCGCAGGGCCGTCCTCCCGAAGGCGACGTCCGCGTCTCCCGCGTCGAGGCCTCGCTCCGTGGCCCGTTCCTCCTCTTCTTCGTCTCCGCCGTGATCTGGCTGCTCGTGGCCTCGGTGCTCGGCGTGATCGCCGCGCTCGGCCTCGGCTCTTCGGTCGGCGTCCTCCGGGAATGCTCCTGGTTCACGCCCGGCCGCGTCGCCGCCGCCCAGCAGGACCTCTTCGTCTACGGCTGGGGCTTCAACGCCTTCTTCGCGCTCAACCTCTGGCTGCTCTCGCAGCTCGGTCGTTTCGAGTTCCGCAACGGCTGGCTGGCCCAGCTCGGCGGCGTGGCGTGGAACCTCGCGCTCACCTACGGCGTGGCGCGCGTCTTCGCCGGCGAGATGAGCGGCTACCGTCTGCTCGACTTCCCGCGCGAGGTCGGGCCCGTCCTCGCGGTCGCCTTCCTGCTGGCCGGCTTCTGGCCGATCGTCGCCTTCGCGCGCCGTCCGACCGGCCACACGTTCGCCTCCCAGTGGTTCGTGGTCGGCGCCTCGTTCGCCTTCCCGCTCGTCTACCTCCTGGCGCAGCTCCTCGTCCTGTGGCAGCCCGCCTCCGGCGTGGTGCAGGCCGTCGCGCACAGCTGGTTCGTCGCGAACCTGCTCCAGCTCTGGTTCGGCGCCTCGGCCCTCGCCGCCATCTACTACTTCCTCCCCAAGGTCCTCGAGCGCACGCTCACCGGCTACTACCTCGCGCCGGTGGCCTTCTGGACGTTCTTCCTCTTCGCCGGCTGGACCGGTCCCGCCGCCCTCGTCGGTTCGCCCGTGCCGCTCTGGCTCCAGTCGACCGGCGTCGTCGCCGCCGCCATGATGATCATCCCGGCCATCATCATCGCCATCAACGTCCACGGCACGCTCTCCACCCAGGGCGGCTGGGGACGCGCCTGGAACGACACCACGCTCCGCTTCGTGAGCTTCGGCGCGGTCGCCTTCACCCTCGCCGGGGTGCTCGGCGGCGTCTTCGCCTTCCGCGCCCCGAGCGCCGTCGCTCGGTTCACCTCCTTCGCGACCGGCCTCGAGCAGCTGCTCGTCTACGGTTGCGCCACCATGGTGGTCTTCGGCGCGAGCTACTTCGTCCTCCCGCGCCTCACCGGTACGCTCTGGCCGTCGGCGAAGCTCGTGCACGCCCACTTCTGGGCCACCGCGCTCGGCTTCCTGCTCGCCCTCGTCGCCTGGCTCGTCGGCGGCTGGCAGACGGGTCAGCTCCTCGCCAACCCGGCCGTCGCCTACGCCGACGTCCTGCGCGCCGAGTCGTCCTGGTTCTTCCTGCTGACGGTCTCCTCGGTGCTGCTCCTCGTCGGCCACGTCGCCTTCGCCCTCAACGCCTTCGGCATGATCCTCAAAGCTCCGGCTCCCGCGAGCCGCCACGACTAATCGGACCCCCACCATGAAGAACCTCAACACTCTCCTGGCCGGCGTCTTCCTCGCCGTCGCGCTGCCTTTCGGCGCGCTCGTGCTCAGCGGTCAGTCCCAGCTCGGCGGCCTCGGTCGCGCCGCCGGCGAAGAGGGCGGCGCGCTGTTCCCCGCCCGCGAGCCGGGCCTGGCCATCCAAGGTCGCGCCGTCTACGTCTCCCTCGGTTGCGTCAGCTGCCATACCCAGCAGGTCCGTCCGGCGGGGCAGGGCAGCGACCTCGCCCGCGGTCTCGGCGCCCGTCCGTCCGTCGCCCGCGACTACGCCCTGCAGCCGCAGGTGCTGCTCGGCGAGCGCCGCCTCGGTCCGGACCTCGCCAACTACGGCGCCCGTTCCTCCCAGATCAACGTCGAGACGCTCCTGACCGATCCCGCCTCCAGCGGCGCGGTCTGGCACCCGTCCTACCGCTTCGTGGACGCCGCGCAGCGCACGGCCCTCGTCGCCTACCTGAAATCCCTCCGCCAGGATTATCCCTCGCCGGAAGCCAAATTGAAGAAGTGAACCCATGAACGACCGTAACCGTCATTCCGATAGCAACCGCCCGCGCCGGGGTCCTTCCGGCTCCGAAGGCCCCTCCGACGGGCGCCTGGTGGAGGTTCACGCCCAGCTCTCCCGCGACAAGGACGAGCCGGCCGAGGGTTTCTCCCTCACGCCGATCTTCATCGTCTTCCTCTTCTGCGGCTTCGGCTTCTGGGCCGGCGTCTACCTCACCAAGACCGCGGGCGGTTTCTCGGCCTCGGCCTTCGACCTCGACGCCCCTAAGGCGGTCGCGGCCGGCGGTCCGGTCGCCTTCGAGCCCGATCCCGTCAAGGGCGAGCAGCTCTTCCTCGCCAACTGCGCGGCCTGCCACCAGGCCACCGGTCTCGGCGTCCCCGGCGCCTTTCCCCCGCTCGCCAAGTCGATCTGGGTCACCGGCTCCGAGGACCGTCTGATCAAGGCCATCCTCGCCGGTTTCGCCGGCGAGATCGAGGTCAACGGCGTGAAGTACAACGGCAACATGCCGAACATCGGCGCCGGCCTCAAGGACGCCCAGGTCGCCCACATCGCGACTTACGTCCGTCAGGCCTGGGGCAACTCGGCCGAGCCCGTCATGGACACCAAGGTCGCCGAGATCCGCAAGGCCATCGGCAACCGCGCCCAGTACAATCCGGCCGACCTCCTCAAGGAGCATCCGCTCGAGACCAAGTAAGTTTCCCTCGGCGTCCGCCGAAAAAAAAGGCCCGGGAGCAATCCCGGGCCTTTCTCTTGGGGCTTTCGCCGGACCGCTCAGGCGTGCTTCTTGATGAAGGCGGCGATGTCGCCCTTCGGGCGGGCGCCGACCATCTTGTCCACCACCACGCCGTTCTTGAAGAGGAACAGGGCGGGGATGGAATTCACGCCGAGCTGCTGGGCGAGGGCCTGGTTGGTGTCCACGTCGACCTTGGTGATCTTGACTGTTCCGGCCATCTCGGCGGCGAGCTGGTCGAGCACCGGGCCGATCTGCTTGCAAGGGCCGCACCAGGTGGCCCAGAAGTCCACCAGCACGGGGACGGTCGAGGCCTTGATGGTGGCTTCGAAGTTGGAGTTATCGAGATGAGTGATGAGGTCGGAGGCCATGGAAAAGTCGGTCAACCCTTGGATTTCACGAAGAGCTCGAGCGCGAGGAGGATCACGCCCGCGAGGGAAGCGGCCAGCGCGAGAAGGTCAAACGCCACGGCGACCTTGCCGACGGTGCGATTGGCGGGCGCGGCGGCCGGGCGCGGGGCCGCGGCCGGGATCGGCGCGGTGGCGCTCGGCGCCGGCGGCGGAGGAATCGGCGCGCCGGCGGTCGGCACGGGCGGCGGAGGCACCGGGACGCCTTCGGCGGCGACGGGAGCCACGGGTTTGTTGAGCTTCAGCTTCGGAGCGCCGCTCGGGGCGGAGTTGTCTCCTTCCGGCGCGGGCGGCGGAGGCGGGGGCGGAGGCGGCGGCGGAGGAGGGGGTAGCTCGTTGCTCATTGGGGAGAGGTAGTCAAATCCTGCGAAAGAGGTGAGTCAATCCGTCTGTGGCTCCTTTTTGGCTCAGGCGCTCCGGTCGTGCTTGCGGAGGAGCTCGGCGAGTTCCTCCGGGCGGGCGTCCGCGATGGTGCGCCCCTTCCGGCTGAGATCCTCCGAGGTCTTGATGACGGTCTCTGTCATCCGTTCATGGGTCTCGGCGGACCCGCCCACCAAGGAGAAGCCCTCGCCTTGCGTGATGCGCTTCTGGCGGTCGGTGGCGTCCAAACCGAGTCCGAGGAGACGGGAAGGGGGGCGTCGCGCGCTGGCCATGACCTTAATCTGACCGCTCGGTCCGTGAATTCAAGCCCGACGCTTACTCGGCCGCGCCCGCGGGTTGGTCGAATTCCGAACCGCCTTCCAAGGCTTCCCCGGCGTTGGGCGCCGCGTTGGGTTCCGCCTTCGCGCAGTTGATCTCGGCGAAGGAGGCGTCCTGCTCCAGTTTCAGCTTTCCGAGGCGGGCGAGTTCGAGGCAGGCCAGGAAGGTCGCGACCAGGAACCCGACGGTGGGACGTTCCGGCAGCAGGCTCGTGAAGACGAACGTGGGTTCGGTCTCGAGCCGGGCCAGGATCGTCTCCATCCGGTCGGAGACCGTGACGGTCTCGCTGGCGATGTTGCCGGGCTGGATCCGTTCGGCGAGCCGCCGCAGGACCAGGTTGAAGGTGTTCCAGAGTTCGATGCGGTCGGCGGGGGCCACCGGGCGGATCACCGCGTCCTCTCCCTGGGGCTGGACCACGTGGCGGCTCAGCAGGCCCTGGCGGTCATCGACCAGGCCGCGTATGATGGCGGCGGTCTCCTTGACGCGCTTGTACTGGATGAGCTGCTGGACGAGCGCCCAGCGCGGATCCTGGCCTTCGTCGGCGGCCGCGACCTCTTCCTCGGGCCGGCTTTCGACCGGGAGGAGCATGCGGCTCTTGATGTACATCAGGGTGGCCGCCATGACGAAGAAGTCGCCGGCCAGCTCGAGGTTGTCCTTCTCCTGCGTGCGCAGGATCTCGAGGTACTGCTGGGTGACCTTCTCGATCGGGATGTCGTAGATATCGATCTCGTTCTTGCGGATCAGGAACAGGAGCAGGTCGAGCGGGCCTTCGAAGACGTCGAGGCGGATCGGCAGGTCCGGCGGCGGCAGGATGCCGTCCGCGGGGACCGAAGGGGTGTCTGAAGGGGAATCCGTCACGGGTCAGAACTTGAACAATCTCACCCGCAGGTGGAAGCCCAATGAGCTGATGCCACGGTTGAGCGGGTCCATGCGCTTGTTGAGGCCGTACTCGATCTCCCAGGAGTCGCCCACCCGTTGGATCAGGCCGGCCCAGACCATCGTGGCCTGGCCGATCTGGGCGTCGTAATTCAGGCCGGTCACGACGCTGTAGACCGAGTTCAGGCGGGTCTGGGTGTCCCAGAGCAGCTGACGGGCGGAGACGGCCTGCCGTAGTTCGATCCAGTTGAGGGAAGTGCGCCAGAAATCTCCGGAATTGAGGGCGATCGTCTGGATCGATTCCCGGGGGGCGCCGCCGCCGTTGGGCATCCGGACGGAGGAGCTCAGCGACATCCACGGCGTCGGGCTCAGCCGGAGCGAGCCGAGCAGGTCGCTGCGGCCGGTCTCGGCGTCCGTCGGCCCTTGCCGCCAGTCGGCGAAGAGGTCCGCCCGGAGCAGTTCGCGGGAGCCGGTCACGGCGTCACGCGTCTCCAGGGTGTTGCGTACACCGAAGCGGGCCACCTGCCGGTCCGTCGTCGAGGCGGCGTCCAACCGGTCCGCGAGGTCGACTTCCTCGAGCACCGAGACGGAGACCGCCCGCTGGGTCATCGGGGCGACGCCGACCTCGCGGTCGGCCCCCGGCATCACGCGGTACTGCAGGACGGGGCGCAGGCTGTGGCGCAGGCCGTCGATGCTCCAGTTCGGCGCGTCGGCGGACCAGGAGCCGGTGAAGAGACCTTCGACGTCGAAGCCGGCCTGGCCGATCACCTTGGTGGCGGCGTCTTGGCCGTTGAGGCCTTCGGACCAGCCGGTGGCGCGCACGCCGGCGACCGGACGGAAACTCAGCCATTCGCCGGCGACGAGCGTACGGCTGAAGCCGTAGTAGCCGTCGATCCGCGCGGTGGACCAGGCGTCGGCGGACAAGGTCGCGGCCTGGAAGGCCGCCAGCGGAAGCTCGGCGGACGGACGTTCGGTGAAATAGCCGAGGCTGAGGAACGCGCGCCGGGACCAGCCGTCGTCTTCGGCCAGCGTCGTCGGCAGGTCGAAGCGGAACTCCGGCAGGCGCTGGACGACGTCCTGGTAGTTGTCCGCCTTGGCGGTGAGGGCGGCCGAGAGGTAGCCGCCGGCGTAAGGTTTGACGGCCTCGAGGTTGAGCTGTGGGTTGCCGCTCGCGCCGATGAGCATCGGCCGGAAGTCGCGGAGGACGTCGGGGTCCGTCTGGGCGAAGACGTTGCCCGCGATCTCCACGCCGTCGGCCGTGCGGCCGTTGATCTCGCCCGTGAAGAAGGCGCGCTGGCTGTCCGGCAGGCGGCCGAAGAGGTCCGCCACGGGCGTCGACTGGTCGTCGATCCAACCGCTCTGCATGCGCCCTTTCCAACGCGCGCCGACGCCTGGCAGACGGGTGTTGTCCACGCGCATCGCCGGGCCGACCATGAAGCCGGATTCGCTGTAGTAGTCGACGAGCCCACCCAGCCAGAGGGAGGGCGAGACGCGGTTGAGGACGGTGGAACGCAGGAAGCGCCCCTGCTTGTCCTCGCTGCCCGTGTTGAGCATGATCTCGTACGGGAAATCCAGCCCGGACTGGCCGTAGTAGGGCAGGTTGAAGACCGGCAGTCCGGCCACGTACGGCGTGGCGCTGCGCATCGACAGCCAGTCCTCCTTCTCGACGTAGGACGCTTCCGCGATCTTGAGGTGCATGCCGGCCGCGGAGGGTTCGTTGTTCCAGACGCGCACGCCCTTGAGCTGCTTGTCGCCCTTGACGATGCGCAGCGACTCGGCGGTGAAGTAGACGGGCGCGCGGCCGAAGCGGACGTCGGTCGCCTCGATGACGTCGGCCCGCGGGTCGATCATGACCTTGGCGCCGAAGATGCGCAGGCTCGGGGTCGCGTAGACGACCTCGCCTTCGGCGACGATCACGCCGGTGCGGTAGTCGAGGCGGAGCTTCCGGGCTGACAGGTAGGTGCCGTTGCTTTCCAGCCGGGCGTTGGTGGCGACGACGACCTTCCCGCCTTCTTCGGAAGCGTAGCTGTCCGCCTCGACGTTGGGCTGGCCGGGCGCGGAGGCGACCGTCCGGGCCGGTTCGGCGGCCAAGGCCGCCACGGACAGGGAGAGGCTTGCGGCGAGGATCCAGAAGCGACGGCCAGGCATCCGCCGAGAGTTGTCGCTCCGGGCTTTCCCTCAAGGCTTTTCGGGTAATGAGCGCTTGCCGACCCTCGGGCGGACGTGGAGTCTTCGGGGATGCGACTGAGCCCGGCAGAGTTGACCGCCCTGGTGGACGCCCGGGAGACTTCGCCGCACCGTTTCCTGGGTCTCCATCCGCTGCAGGGAGGCGGCCTGGTCGCCCGCGCGCTCCTGCCTTGGGCGAGCGCCTGCGAGCTGCTGCCCGACGGCGGGAAACCGGTGCCGATGGCCCGCCTGCACGCGAGCGGCGTCTTCGAGGTCGAACTGCCCGGCTCCGCGCTCTTCCGTTACCGTTTCCGCGTCACCTATCCTGACGGCGTCCGGCGCGAGGTCGACGACCCCTACCGTTTCTTGCCCACGCTCTCCGAAGACGACCTCTTCCTGCTCGGCAAGGGCGACGACCACCGGGCCCACCACAAGCTGGGCTCGCATGTCCGCACGATCGACGGCGTCACCGGGGTCTCCTTCGCGGTCTGGGCGCCCTCGGCGCGGCGCGTCTCCGTGGTCGGCGACCACAACCTCTGGAACGGCCGCGCCCACCCTATGCGCAACCTCGGCGCCTCCGGCATCTGGGAGATCTTCATCCCCGGCCTGGCCGCGGGCGCCCGCTACAAGTACGAGATCGTCGGGCCGCATGACACCACGCCGTTCCTCAAGACGGATCCCTACGCGCTCCACTTCGAGCCTTCGCCGAACCACGCGGCGATCGTCTGCGACCTCTCCGGGTTCGTCTGGCGGGACGAAGCGTGGATGGCGGCCCGCCGCGGGTGCGACCTGCGCGCCCGGCCGATGTCCGTCTACGAGGTCCACCTGGCCTCCTGGCGTCGCGTCCCCGAGGAGGGCGGCCGCGTCCTGAACTACCGCGAGCTCGGCGAGCGGCTCGCCGCCTACTGCGCGGAGATGGGCTTCACCCACGTGGAGCTGATGCCGCCGTCGGAGCATCCCTTCGACGGCTCGTGGGGCTACCAGGTCACCGGCTTCTACGCCCCGACGCACCGCTTCGGTTCGCCCCTCGACTTCATGACGCTCGTCGACGCGCTGCACCGCGCCGGCGTCGGCGTCATCGTCGACTGGGTGCCCGCCCATTTCCCGCGCGACTTCTTCGCGCTGGCCCGCTTCGACGGCACGCACCTGTACGAACACGCCGACCCCCGCCTCGGCGAGCACCAGGACTGGGGCACGCTGATCTTCAACTACGGCCGTCACGAGGTGCGCGGCTTCCTCGTCTGCTCCGCTTTGTCCTGGCTCGAGCGCTTCCACGTCGACGGCCTGCGCGTCGACGCCGTGGCCTCCATGCTCTACCTCGACTACTCGCGCAAGGCCGGCGAGTGGATCCCGAACCGCTTCGGCGGCCGCGAGAACATCGAGGCCATCGAGTTCCTCCGGCAGGTCAACTCGCTCGTCCGGCTCTACCAGCCCGGCGTCGCGATGATCGCCGAGGAGTCGACGTCCTTCCCGGGCGTGACGAAATCCGTGCCCGAAGGCGGCCTGGGCTTCGACTTCAAGTGGAACATGGGGTGGATGCACGACACGCTGGACTACTTCAGGCAGGACCCGCTGTTCCGGAAGTTCCACCACGACAAGCTGACCTTCGGCATGCTCTACCAATGGAGCGAGGCCTTCGTGCAGTCGTTCTCCCACGACGAGGTCGTCCACGGCAAGGGCTCGCTGATCGGCAAGATGAGCGGCGGCGACGACGCCGCGAAGGCGGCCAACCTCCGCTGCCTGCTGGCCTTGCAGTGGTCCTGGCCGGGCAAGAAGACCCTCTTCATGGGCTGCGAGTTCGGCCAGTTCGCCGAATGGAAATACGACGCCTCGCTCGACTGGCATCTGCTCGAATATCCGCTCCACCGCGGCGTGCAGCGCCTGGTCGCCGACCTGAACCGGCTTTACGTCGCCGACGCCGAACTGGCCGCGGACGAGCTGCGGCCCGAGGGCTTCGGCTGGCTGGTCGCCGATGACGGCGCGCAGAGCGTGCTGGCCTTCGAACGCCGCGGCGGCGAGCAGGCCTGGACGGTCGCCGGCAATTTCACGCCCGTCGAGCGGACCTACCGCCTCGGCGTGCCGTTCCCCGGCCGCTGGGAAGAAGCGGTCAACACCGACTCGGCCCATTACGCGGGCCGGGGGCTTGGCAACCTCGGCGGCGTGGTCGCCGAAGCGATCCCCTGCCAGGGCCGCCCTTATTCCATCGAAGTCCGCCTGCCCGGCCTCTCGATGATCGTCTTCCGCCGGGCGCCGGCCAAACCTAAGTGCTGACCATGGCCCGCTCCGAGATCTTCCGCCGCCACGTCGCGGCCGATCCCGCCAATCCGCTGTTCCGTTTCTCCCTCGGCCAGGCCCTCTGGACCGAAGGCGACGCCGCCGGCGCCGTCGAGCACCTGCGCCTCGCCGCGGCCTCCAAGGCCGACTGGATGATGCCGCGCATCCTCCTGGGCAAGAGCCTCCTCGCCGCGGGCGACCGCGCCGGCGCCCAGGCCGCTTTCGCGGACGCGCTCGCGCTCGCCGTCGCGCAGGGACACGAGGAGCCCGAGGCGGAGCTGCGGGCCCTGCTCGCGACCCTCTGAGCGCTTACTCGACGCGTTCCAGGATCACGCGGCGGAGGTCCATGACCGCCGCCTTGGCCTTCTTCACGGGACGCACGGTCAGCGTGTTCTCGCCGGCGACGAGCGTCAGCCGGCCGACCTCGCGCGGCACGAACCGCTGGAAGTGCCCGGTCTCCTCGACCGTGAATTCGCACGAGCCTTGGGCGGTGTCCAGCGTGACGACCGAGCCGCCGTTGCCCTTGCCGCAGCCCTGGAGCACGGTCACGCGGTAGGTGCCGGCCTTGGGCGCGACGAAGGTCCATGCCGCGGTGTCGTCCGCGTTGACCCAGAAGCCGAGGGTGTCCTTGTGCGGCGGCTCCTCGTACTTGAGCTTCGCGCCTCTGACCCGGGCGTCGCGGGCCTCGAGGTGGATGAGCGTGTTGGCGCCTTCGGTGGCCCGGGCGTCCATGGCCTTGCGCCAGTCGGCGAGGAGCGGGCGCATGGCCTCGGAGGTCGGCAGGGCCGCGAGCTTCGTCGCGTCGGTCTTGACGAAGCAATCCTCCCACGCGGCGCGGTCGAAGTCCGGGTTGGCCTTGGTGGGTTCGGCGCCGACGCTCCGGCGCCAGGCCTCGAGCTTGCCGCGCATCGCGGCGACGCGCGCAGGCTCGGCGGCGGCGAGGTCGGTCTTTTCGCTCGGATCCTTGGCGAGGTCGTAGAGCTCGAGGCTGCCGTCCTCGTATTGTTCGATGAGTTTCCAGTCGCCCTCGCGGATCACGCCGCCGGGCCGGCCGCCTTGGTTCATGTAATGGGGCTGATGCCAGAACAGCGGGCGCTTGGCGGCGTCGGCCGGCGGCTTGCCATCGAAGAGCAGCGGCGAGAGGTCCTGGAAATCCAGGGTCTTCGGCGCCGGCACCTTGGCCAGCGCGCAGATCGTGGGGACGAGGTCACCGAGCACGACGGGTTCCGAAATCACGCGTGAGGCGAGACGTCCGGGGTAGCGGACGATCAGGGGCGTGCGCAGACCGCCTTCGTAGAGGTAGCCTTTGCCGGCGCGGGACGGCGCGTTGTAGGTCGCCGGGCTTTCCTTGAGTTCCGAGATGTGCACGCCGCCGTTGTCGGAGGCGAAGACCACCAGCGTGTTCCGGGCGAGGCCATGCTCGTCGAGGGCCTTGAGCACGCGGCCGCAGGCGGCGTCGAGCGACTCGACGAGCGCGGCGTAGGTCGGGTGGAAGGACTGCGCGTTGGCGGCGATGCCCTTGGCCGGCGCGGCGAGCGGGATGTGCGGGTTGTCGAAAGCGAGGTAGAGCAGGAAGGGCTTGGCCTTGTTCTTCGCGATGAACTTCACGGCGAAGTCCGCCTGACCGAGTTCGCCTTTGCCGCCCTGCGGCGATTCGGCGCCGGGGTTGGCGCGGCCGGGGAAGTATTCGTCGAAGCCATGGTCGGTCGGCTGGTGGCCCTTGCCGCCGAGGTGCCACTTGCCGACGGCGGCGCTGACGTAGCCCTTGGGCTTGAGCAGCTCGGCGATCGTCGGGACGCCGGCGGGCAGATGCAGGTTGATCGGCGCGCTGAGCAGCCGATGCGAGGAGCGGTCGGTACGGCCGGTCAGGAAGGTCGTGATCTTCAGGCGGGCGGGGCTCTGGCCCGTCATCAGCGCGGCGCGCGAAGGCGAGCAGACGGAGGCGGCGGCGTAGGCCTGCGTGAAGCGGGCGCCGTCGGCCGCGAGCTGGTCGAGGTTAGGCGTGCGCTGGTCCTTGCGACCGAAGCAACCGAGGTCGTTGATCCCGAGGTCGTCGGCGAAGAGGATCACGATGTTAGGCTGGGTCTCCTCGGCGCCGAGCGGCAGGAGGCAGGAAAGCGCGGCGAGGAGCAGGCCGAGGAAGGGGCGGGGCATGCCTTGGTTTTAGCGTCCGCCCGGGTTGTGCAAAGGGCAAAACCGACTTCGGTGGCCTCATGGACCCTCGTTTCCTCGCCCTCGGGCTGGCCTGCGTCGACGTCGCCATGGCCGCGGTCTCCTGGCTGATCCTGCTGTGCACGTATCCGGACTTCGCCCGGTGGCGGGCCGAAGGTTTCGCGCATCATCACGTGGAGTATACGCGCAAGGTCGGCCGGGTCGTCGGTCCTCTGCTGCTCCTGCAGCTGGCCGGGCACGTCTGGCTGGTCTGCGAGGCCGGGCAAGGGTGGCCGGCGCTCGCCATGGTCCTGGCTTGCTGGGGCCTGACGGGCTTCTGGTCCGTGCCTTGCCATCGTCGCCTGCAGGTCGAGGGGCCGGCATCGCCCGCGCTCGTCAGCCTCATCCGCTCCCATGCCTGGCGGACCGCCCTGTGGTCGCTCCTGGCTATGGAATCCATTCGGCGGGCCGCGGGTTGACAGCGTCAGCGGGAAGGTGATGCTCGAGGCTGATGAGAACAGGCGAACCGCATCCCGACCGAAACGCCTCTCGCTTCACCGCCCTCCGTCGTTTCCTCGGTTTCGTCGGCCCGGGGTTCCTCGTCTCCGTCGGCTACATGGACCCGGGCAACTGGGCCACCGACCTCGCCGGCGGCTCGCAGTATGGCTACGCGCTGCTGTGGGTCATCTTGCTGTCGAACCTGATGGCGATCTTGTTCCAGCACCTCTGCGTGCGCCTGAACGTCGCGACCGGCCTCGACCTTGCCCAGGCCTGCCGGGAGCGTTATTCGCCGCTCGTCGGCAAGTTCCTCTGGGTGGCGGCCCAGCTCGGCATCATCGCGATGGACCTCGCGGAGCTGCTCGGCTCCGCCATCGCGCTGCAGATCCTCTTCGGCATCCCGCTGTTCTTCGGCGCCATCATCACCGCGCTCGACGTGCTCGTCCTGCTCGCGCTCACGCGCCTCGGCTTCCGCTGGCTGGAGTCGCTCGTCGCCGTGCTCGTCCTGACCATCGCGGCCTGCATCGGCGTCGAGCTCCTGCTGGCCAAGCCCGTCGTCGCCGAACTGGTGAAGGGCTTCGTCCCCACGACCGAGGTGCTGACCCGCCCGGGCATGCTCTTCGTGGCTCTCGGCATCATCGGGGCCACGGTCATGCCGCATAACCTCTACCTGCACTCGTCGATCGTCGGCTCGCGTGACTTCGGGCGGACCGAGGAGGAGCGCCGCGAGGCCATGCGCTTCGCCACTTGGGATTCCACGCTGGCCCTGAGCCTCGCCTTCTTCGTCAACGCCGGCCTGCTGGTCCTCAGCGCCGCGGCCTTCCACGGCCGGCCGGAGGCCGTGACCGACATCCGCGAAGCCCACCGCCTGCTCGACGGCGTGCTCGGGGCGACCTTCGCCGGCACGCTCTTCGCCGTCGCGCTCCTGGCGTCCGGTCAGAACGCGACCATCACCGGCACCATGGCCGGCCAGATCGTCCTAGAGGGCTTCCTGAAGGTCAAGACGGCCGGCTGGATCATCCGCGTGGCCACGCGCCTCGCCGCGCTCGCGCCCGCGTTGCTGGTCATCGGGCTGGCGGGCGAGGGCAGGGTGGAATCGCTCCTGCTCTGGAGCCAGGTCATCCTCAGTCTCCAGCTCGGGTTCGCCTGCTGGCCGCTGGTGCGGATGACCGGCGACGCCAAGCTGATGGGAGCGTTCGTCGCGCCGCGCTGGATCCTCGTCCTCGGCTGGATCGCGACCGCCATGGTCGTGAGCGCGAGCCTGTGGTTCGTCGCCGGCGTCTTCTGAAATACGACATATCGTCACAAGTAACTGTTTGTAAGTTATTTGAGGTATGACATGCTTAGAATAGAACTGGCTCGACCTGATACATTTTATCATTACTAAAGTTATCATCTTAATTAGTCATGTCCCTTTCCTCCACCAGTTCGCTGCTCCGGGCCCTGCTCGGCGTCGGCGTATCGTGGTCGGGCGTCCAAGCTGCTACATTCTATCGCGAAGCCGACAGTTACAGCACGAAGCGTGATCCGGATCCGCCTCGGTATGTGGAGCCGGCGGCCGCCAGCCCGTCGACTCAGCTCAACGAGTTCGAGTGGCTGGACGTCGGTCTCGATTACCGCCTCCGCTACGAATACCGCGATGACGATATCCGGCGCGCCCGCGACGGAGTCGACGAGCCGTTCCTCCATCGCACGCGCCTCTATCTTGGCGTCAGGGATATCGTCGATCCGCTCCGCTTCGCCGTCGAGCTGCAGGACGCGCACCGCTACAACGGCGACTACGCTTTGGATAGCCGCGATGTGAACGAACTCGAGTTCATCCGTCTCTACGCCGAGCTCCATTTCAAGGATCTGCTGCCCGCGGACTCCCTCGGTAATTCGCGGCCCGTGGCCCTTCGCTTCGGCAATCATAACTTCGAATTCCTCGACCGTCGCCTGATCGGCAACAACCAGTGGCGCAACACAGCGAACGCTTTCCGCGGATGGCATGGCATCGTCGGACAGGAAGCCAACGACTGGCAGGTCGACCTGCTTTCCGTCCAGCCGCTCGATCGGCTGCTCTACGACCCGGACCGGCCGGCGGAGGGCAAGCGACTGTGGGGCGCGATCGGGCACTGGCGAGCTTGGTCTGACGTCGTCACCCTCGAGCCTTTCTACCTGCGCCTGGATGAGCGGAGTATCCCTGACGGCGGGCGGGTCGTGCACTCTCCCGGTCTGCGCGCCTACGGTGTCTTCCGACGTTCGGGCTTTGATTTCGATGTTTCCGCCGTCACGCAGTTCGGTCACGCCGGCGCCAGGGATATCTCCGCCTGGGCCGCCAACGCCGAGTTGGGTTATCGTTTCGAGGATGCTTGGAAATCTCGGCTGAGTTTCTTCTATGGCGCCGCTTCCGGGGACCGGAGTCCGACGGACGCCGAGGACAACCGCTTCGAGCGGTTCTTCGGTTTCGGCCGGCCTTGGTCGGCGAACGATTACGTCGTCTTCGAGAACATCCTGGCGCCCAAGGTGCGCTATGAAGCGACTTTCTCGCCCGCCTTGCGCTTCGACGCGGGCTACAGCTGGTATGCCCTCCAGAGCGCGACGGACCGTTTCTACAATGCGGCGAACAACCGCGACCAGACCGGCCAGAGCGGCACCGACGTCGGCCACGAGTTCGACATCCGCTTCCGCTGGCAGGTGACCCGCCAGGCTGAAGTCACCCTTGGTTATGCTCATTTCGTGGCCGGAGAGTGGACTCGCCGCCAGGTCCGCCCCGGTGATACTGATTTCGCCTACCTCGAGCTGCAGCTCAAAGCCTTCTGATTCCTTCGTCCATGCGTCCGTCCCCCTTCTTCCTGTCCGTCGGTCTGCTCGCCGCCGCCTTGGTCGTGCCGATCCTGGGCCGTGCCGATGCGGACACGCTTCGCGTGGGTTTCTTTCCGAACCTGACGCATGCGCCGGCGCTCGCCGCCCGTCAGCTGGAGCGCGAAGGCCAGGACTGCCATCAGGCCGCCTTGCCGGCCGGCGTGAAGCTCGAGTGGCGTTCGTTCAACGCCGGACCTTCGGCTATGGAGGCCTTGCTCGCCGGGGCCATCGACGTCGCTTACGTCGGCGCCTCGCCGGCGCTCAACGCTCACGTCCGCACCAAGGGCGCGGAGATCCGCGTCCTCGCGCCGGTCGCGCAGGGTGGTAACGCGCTCGTCGTCCGTAAGGATTCCGGACTGAAGACGCCCAAGGATTTCATCGGCCGTAACGTCGGCACGCCGCAGCTCGGTAATACGCAGGACATCGACGCCCGCACCTGGCTGCGGGAGGGCGGCCTCAACGTGCACCTCGGCGGTGGCGATGCGCGCGTGGTGCCGGCGCAGAACGCCGACCTCATGCTTCTCTTCTCCCGCGGCGAGATCGACGCGGTCTGGACCGTCGAACCTTGGGTCACGCGACTGACGAGCGAGTTCGGCGGGGTCGTCGTTCACGAGAACAAGGAGTCGCTGATCACCGTGCTCGTCACCAGCCGTGCTGCTTTGGAGAAGCGTCGGCCGGCGGTCGAAGCCTTCGTGCGCTCTCATTACGCCCTGTGCGCTCGCCTTCGGGCCGATCAGGCTTGGCAGGAAAAATTGGTGCGGACCGGTCTCGGCGCCGAATTGCGCTCCCAGCCGCCCAAGTCCGAACTGATCGGCCCGGCCTTGGCCCGCGTCAGCTTTGCCGTCCCGGAGGACTTGGAATCCCGGCGGAAACGTCTTTCAGCCCTCTTTGCTCGTGCCCATAAGGACGCCCAGGATTCTCGGCTGCTCAAGGGGGATGCCCCGATGGGGCCTCTGCTGGAGTCCTTGGTCCGATGATTCCAAAAATGAAGAAATGGGTGGTTTAGCGTCTAATCTTTTAAACATAAGTAAACTTGACAGGATAAGGTTAGGTTAGCCAGTCTCTCGCCTCTGGAATCCATGGGCAACCACTCCGAAGCATCCTCCGCCACCGCGGCCCTTACCCTGCGTAACGTGACCAAGCGTTTCGATGGGGCTTCGGGCCGGGTCACGGCGTTGGAGGATATCACTTTGGATGTCAGGGAAGGGGAGTTTCTGGCAATCGTGGGACCCTCTGGTTGCGGCAAGTCCACGCTCCTCAGCCTCCTCGCCGGTCTCGAGCATACCAACGTAGGCGAAATCAAACTTGGTGATCAGCCGGTCGAAGCGCCGGGCCGCGATCGTCTGGTGATGTTCCAGCAGGACGCGCTCTTCCCTTGGCTCGACGTCCTGGAGAACGTGCTCTTCGGCCTCCGTCTCAAGCCCGACCTCACGGAAGCCGAGCGTCTCGAGTCGGCCCGCTATTATCTCAACCTCGTCGGCCTCGGCAGCAAGGAGAAGGCTCGTCCGCACGAACTCTCCGGCGGCATGCGCCAGCGCGTGGCCCTCGCCCGCTCGCTCGCGCCGAACCCGCGCGTGCTCCTGATGGACGAGCCTTTCTCGGCCCTCGACGCCCTGACGCGTGAGCAACTTTACGGAGACCTCCAGGAGATCTTCACCAAGCGCAAGAAGACCATCGTGCTCGTGACGCACAACATCCGCGAGGCGGTCTGCCTCGGCGATCGCGTCGTGCTTTTCTCGCCTAATCCCGGTCGTGTCCAGCAGGTCTTCGACGTGAACCTGCCTCGCCCCCGCCGTCTGAACGATCCCGCGCTCGCGAACCTCGCGGCCGAGGTCACCACGGCCCTCTCCGCCCGCCTCGCCCGCTGACCATGGCCTCGAAGCTTCCTCGCCCGGTCATTCCGACCCTCGTCGCCCTTTTCGTCCTCGGAGGGTGGGAGTGGTTCGTCCGCAGCGGACGTGTCAGCGAAGTCCTCTTCCCGGCTCCGTCGCACGTCCTCCGGTGGTTCTGGGAATCGCTGCTCAGCGGTGAACTCCTGGCGGCCACTTGGGTGACGATGCGTCGCCTGATCGTCGGCTTCGCCATCGGCGCCGCCCTGGGCGTGCCGCTCGGCGCCTTGTGCGCCCGCGTGCGCTGGGTCCGCGACACCCTCGGCGTGCTCGCCCTCGGCCTGCAGACCCTTCCGTCCGTCTGCTGGGTGCCGCTCGCGCTGCTCTGGTTCGGCATCCGTGAGGAGGCCGTTCTGTTCGTCGTCGTGATGGGCACGCTCTGGGCCGTGGTCCTCGCGGTCCAGGAATCGGTCCTCAACGTTCCTCCGCTTTACCTCCGCGCCGCCCAGACGATGGGTTCCAACGGCTGGCACCTCTGGACTCGCGTCATCTTCCCGGCCGCGCTGCCCGGCGTGCTCAACGGCATGAAGCAGGGCTGGGCCTTCGCCTGGCGCTCCCTCATGGCGGCGGAGATCTTCGTCGTGATCGTGACCGGTTTCGGGCTGGGCTCGCTGCTCAACGCCGGCCGTGAGCTGCTCCGCATGGACCAGGTCATGGGCGTGATGGCCGTCGTCATGCTGGTCGGCCTGCTCGCCGACCTGGTCTTCTTCGCGCCGTTCGAACGCTGGTTGCGCCGCTCCCGCGGGCTCGAGCGCTGAGCCGCCTTTCCTCCTCGCCCTCGGGGCGGGGTCGCCCCTACCTTGGGGGCAAATGTTTATCGACGAAGCCAAGGTTGTACTGAAGTCCGGTGACGGCGGCCACGGCTGCGTCAGCTTCCGTCGCGAGAAGTTCATCCCGAAGGGCGGCCCCGACGGCGGCAACGGCGGCAAGGGCGGCGACGTCATCCTCGTCTGCGACCGCAACGAAGGAGACCTGCAGGCCTACCGCTGGCAGCCGCACCGCCGCGCCCGCAACGGCGCCCCGGGCATGGGCCGCCAGTGCGCCGGTCCCGACGGCGCCGACCTGATCCTCCCGGTGCCTCCGGGCACGCAGGTCCTCGAAGAGGGCACCCACCGCCTCGTGGCCGAGCTGACCGAGCACGGCGAACGCGTCGTCCTCCTCGCCGGCGGCAAGGGCGGCCTGGGCAACATGAACTTCAAGAGCTCGGTCAACCAGGCCCCGCGCCGCACGACCCCGGGCTACCCCGGCGAAGAGGGCACCTTCCGCATCGTGCTCAAGACGATCGCCGACATCGGCCTCGTGGGCTACCCCAACGCGGGCAAGTCCACCCTGACCAACCTGCTGACGGCCGCGCGCCCGAAGATGGCGCCGTATCCGTTCACGACCTTGCACGTCAACGTGGGCGTCATCGACTACCCCGACCGCTTCGACCGCATCGTGATGGCCGACATCCCCGGCCTCATCGAAGGCGCCCACGAGAATCGCGGACTGGGCCACCAGTTCCTCCGCCACGTCGAGCGCTGCTCGCTCCTGATCTTCATCGTCGACATGGCCGGCAGCGAGAACCGTGAGCCGTGGGACGACCATCGCGTCCTCGAGCGCGAACTCCGCCTCTATTCGCCGGTCCTCGCCGCCAAGCCTCGCCTCATCGTGGCCAACAAGATGGATCTGCCGGAAGCCGCCGCGAAGCTGAAGAAGTTCCGGCAGCGCGTGTCGGACCAGGTCATCCCGATCTCCTGCTACTCGCAGGAGGGCATCCAGGATTTCCGCGACAAGCTCTGGGCCGCCGTCAAAGGCCCGGTCGACCAGCGTCCGAAGGCCCCCGCGCCTTACGTCGAACCCGCCGCGGCCAAGCGCCTGGCCAAGGTCCACTCCGCCAAGGTCGTCGCGCCGAAGGCCAAGGCCAAGCCGGTCGCGAAGAAGGCGGCCAAGCCCGCCGCCAAGAAGGCGAAGAAGGCCGCGCCCAAGGCCAAGCCCGTCGCGAAGAAGCCTCTCGCGAAGAAGGCCGCCAAGCCGGTCGCGAAGCGCCGTCCCGCCAAGGTCGTGGCCAAGAAGAAGGCCGCCCCGGTGAGGAAGGCGGCCCCGAAGTCGAAGGCGAAGAAGAAGTGAGTTACTTCTTCTCCGGCGCGCCCTTGAGTTCCTTGAACTTGAGGGACTCGGAGTTGAGGCAGTAGCGAAGGCCGGTCGGAGCCGGGCCGTCCTCGAACACGTGTCCGAGATGGCAGTCGCAGCGCGCGCACAGGATCTCGGTGCGCGTCATGCCGTGGCTGTTGTCGGTGATGGTGGCGATGTTCTGTTTGGAGACGCCTTGGTAGAAGCTCGGCCAGCCGGTGCCGGAGTTGAACTTGGCGGCGGACGAGAACAGCGGCAGGTCGCAGCAGACGCAGTGGTAGGTGCCGGTCTTCTTGTTGTCGAGCAGGGTGCCGCAGAACGGGCGTTCGGTGCCCTTGGCGCGGGTGACGAAATACTGCTCGGGCGTGAGCATGGCCGCCCATTCGGCGTCGGTCTTCACGACCTTGTCGACGAGCACGGGCTGGCCGACGCCGCCCTTGCCGTCGTCGAGCGTGACGAGCACCTGGGGGACCTTGGTCTGGGGAGCGGATTCTTTCATGGGTGGGGAAGCGGGGGCGGGCTTGGCGACCGTCTTGTTCTCGGCGTCGGCCGAGCAGGCGGCGACGAGGCCGGCGAGCGCGGCGCAGGAGAGGCGGAGGGCGGCGTGCATGGTCTTAGCTGAAGGATTTGCCGCAGCCGCAGGTGCTGGTGGCGTTGGGGTTGCGCACCTCGAAGCCCTTGCCGTGCAGGCCGTCGTCGAAGTGCACGGTCGATCCGTCGAGGTAGGCGTGGCTCGTGGGGTCGATGAGGATCTTCAGGCCCTGGCTCTCGAACTCGAGGTCGCCGTCCTTGCGCACGTCGAAGGCCATGCCGTATTCGAAGCCGGAGCACCCGCCGGTCTCCACGAGGACGCGGAGGACGGACTCAGGATTGGCCTGGGCTTTCTGCAGGGCCTTGATCTGGGCGGCGGCGGCTTCGGTGAGGTTGATCATGTCTCCCAGTTTAGGACTGTTCGCCGGGAGTCAAGGGGCGGGCGTCGGCCAGCCCATCCCTGAGGCCTACGCCTCAGCCTCCGTGGCCGGCTTTGCCTTGGCTTAAGGGGCCGGCGGCTTAGGTTCGTGTTCACCCCACCGCATGCGTCTGCTCAAAGTCCTCGCCCTGTCGGTCCTGCTGACCTTCGTCTTCAACGCCCTGTTGGTCTTGGTCGGGGCCTTGGTCGGCTGGGACACCAGCCTGCTCGACATGCGGGCGCTGAACGGCGCCAAGCTGTTCGAGTCGACCGGAGCGGACTGGCTCTGGATCTCCCTGCTGTGGGGTCTGGCCTTTCTACAGTCGTGCCTGCTCTTGTTGCCGCTCCCGGCGGCTTCCTCGCCCGGGGAGAAAGTCCCGCTCGGCCCGCGCGTGATAGCGGCCGCGTCCCTCGGCGGGGTGTTCCTCGCCGTCCCGTTGTTCGCGTGCGTCGACCTCTTCCTCTTATCGGACCGACCGGCCGATGCCCAAGGTCACGACCCGACGCCGCTCTTCGCCGCGGTGCTGGTCGTCTGGGCGCTCTCCTGGCTCATCTGGACGCCGATCCTGCTGCACCGCGCGCGCCGGCAGGCCGACGCGGTCGAGCGCTTCGTCGGCAAGAACATCGCGGGCTCCGCGGTGGGCTTGGCGCTCACGTTACCTTGGTATTTCGTGCTGCGCCGCAAGCATTCCTGCTATTGCGGCCTGGGTTCCTTCCTCGCCCTCGTGCTCGGCCTCTGGTCCTTGCTGGTCATCGGCGGTCCGCTGCTCTTCGTCTTGGCGCGCGACCGACGGATCCGCGCCGCCGTGCGCGCGGGCTGAACTCAGAGGCCGCAGCCTTGCTGGGTCTCGCGCGTCGGCCGCGCGATGAGCCCGCGGTGCGGCTCGTCGGGATAGGCCTCGCCCGCGCGCGCTCCGAGCAGGTGCGCGTCGCAGCATTTCAATAGTTCCGGCAGGGTCTCGGTCCGACGCATGTCGTGCAGGAACCGGCCTTCGGTGTCCACGGCCAGGCCGATGAAGTTCAGGAATTTCTTGAGCCGCCCGGCCTGCTTCTCCGTCGCCTTGGCGGCGTCGCAGCACTCGTCGGCGAGTTCTTGGACGTATTGCCGGACGTCGGCCAGCGTGGGCGCGAAGGGCGTCAGGCCCTGCTGGACCTCGCGCCACTGACGGAAGACCCACGGGTTCCGGATGGCGTGCCGGCCCATCATCATGCCGTAGGCCTTGGTCTCGGCCAGCAGACGCTGGGCCTTGGCGGCCGAGGTGACGTCACCGTTGGCGATGACGGGGCAGGGGACCGCCGCCACGGCCTTGGCGATGGCGGCGTAATCGACTTCCGACCAGTAGAGGCCTTTGACGGTGCGGCCGTGCACGGTGAGGAGGTCGACCTGATGCTTGGCGACGATCGCGAGGATCTCGTCGAACCGCTCCTGGCCGTCGAAGCCGATGCGCATCTTGACGGTGAAGAGTCCGGGGATCTCCTGCCGCATGGCGCCGAGGAGTTCGTCGATCTTGGCCGGATCGCGCAGGAGGCCTCCGCCGACGTTCTTGCGGTAGACCTTGGGCGCCGGGCAGCCCATGTTGAGGTCGATGCCGGCGATAGGCAGCTTCCGCAGCTCGCGGATGGTCCGGAGCATGTGCGGGGTGTCCTCGCCGATGAGCTGCGCGAAGACCGGCCGGCCGGTGCCGTGGTTCACGACCGAGTCGACGATGTGCTTCTCGGGCGTGGAACTCTCGTGCACGCGGAAATACTCGGTCACGAACCAGTCCGGCGAGCCGCGGCGGCCGATGACGCGCATGAAGCCGGTGGTGGTGACGTCCTGCATCGGCGCGAGCACCGAGGGGCGCGTCCCGGCGACGACAGGGGCTGGCAGCGGGCCGCTCACGCCTGCTTGCGCAGGCGCGCGAGCGTTTCCGTCATGTCATCGCACGCGTCCAGGACCGCCTTGGCCACGAAGACCGGGCGCTTGGCCTTCACGGCGAGCACGAGGGCGTCGCTCGGACGGGCGTCGACTTCGGCGACCTTGCGGGCGACGGGGCCGTCCTGGCCGAGGAGGATACGGGCGAAGAAGACGCCGTCCTTCACGTCGACGATCGCGACATGGACCACCGCGGCGTCGAGGCCGAGCAGGAGGTGGAGCATGAGGTCGTGGGACTGCGGGCGGTCCGGGATCCGGCCGTCCAGGGCGCCTTGGAGCGCTTCGCCGACGGCGGGGTCGACCTGGATGAACATGGTCTTGAGGGCGGTCACGAGGAACACGGCGCTGCCTCCCTTGACGGGGATGACCTCGATGCCGGTGACGGGCACTGCCTCCAACTTGCTCATGCCGCAAAGTGGGCCCGCCGCGGCCTCCCCGCAAGCCCTCGCTGCTTGCGGCCGTAGGGTTGCCTTGAAATCCGCCCCCATTCCCGCAGGATGACGGCGTGCATCCCTTCCTCGCCGACGACTTCCTTTTCGACTGGAGCAACCTGAAGCCCGAACACGTCGAGCCGGACATCCGCGAGGCCCTGCGCCGCGCCCGCGCGAACGTCGACGCGTTCAAGCAGACGAAGGGGGCCGACCTGACCTACGCCCAGGTGCTCCTCGGCTTCGAGGCCACGACGAAGGAACTTTCCCGGGCCTGGGGCCTGGTCTCGCACCTGGACTCGGTCCTCAACTCGCCCGAGCTCCGCAAGGCCTACAACGCGATGATGCCCGAGGTCACGGCGTTCTTCACTTCGCTGACGCTCGACCCCGAACTCTGGGCGGTCTTCAAGGCCTATGCGGCGACCGCCGACGCCCAGGCGCTCACGGGCGTCCGTCGCCGCTTCCTCGAGGAGACGATCGCCGATTTCGAAGAGAACGGCGCCGACCTGCCGGCAGAAGGGAAGGCCCGCCTGGCGAAGCTCAACGCCGAACTCGCGGAGAAGACGCAGAAATATTCCGAGAACGTCCTCGATTCCACCAACGCCTGGGAGCTCTTCATCGAAGACGAAAAGCGCCTCGCCGGTCTGCCTGCCAGCGCGCTCGCCGCGGCGAAACAGTCCGCGACCGTCAAGGGCCAGCCGGCGGCCTGGCGCTTCACGTTGCAGTCCCCCTCGGTATTCCCGGTGCTGCAATACGCCGACGACGAAGACCTGCGCCGCCAGTGCTGGGAAGGCCTCGGTCAGGTCGGCCTGAAGGCGCCGTGGGACAACACCGCGCTGGTCGGCGAGATCCTCGCGCTCCGGCATGAGAAGGCCCGCCTGTTGGGCAAGAAGCACTTCGCCGATTTCACCACGGCCCGCCGCATGGCCCGCACCGGCGAGACGGCCCTGAAGTTCATCGAGGACATCGGCCGGCGCATCCGTCCGAAGTTCCAGGCCGAAGGCGTCGAGCTCGAGCAGTATCGCGCCGCCAAGGCCGGCGACGCGCCGCGTCCGCTGCACCCGTGGGAATTCGGCTACTGGTCCGAGAAGATGCGCCGCGAGAAGTATGATTTCGACGACGAGGCCCTGCGTCCGTGGTTCCCGGTCGACGGCGTGATCGCCGGCATGTTCCGCCTCTTCGGCGGGCTCTTCGGCATCCAGGTCGTCGCCTGCGACACCTACCACTTCGACCCGGCCACCGGCGCCAAGACGGTCGTCCGCGCCGCCGAACCGCGCGTCGAAGGCGCGCCGATCTGCGTCTGGCACCCCGAGGTCCGCTTCTACGAGGTGCGCGACGGGGGCCGCCTGCTGGGGTCTTTCTACACCGACTGGTTCCCGCGCGAATCGAAGCGGGGAGGGGCCTGGATGAACTTCTTCCGTACCGGCGGCCCGCGTCCCGACGGCTCGTTCGCCCCGCACCTCGGCCTGATGTGCGGCAACTTCACGCCGCCCGTCGCCGGCAAGCAGGCGCTGCTCAACCACGACGAGGTCACCACGGTCTTCCACGAGTTCGGGCACCTGCTCCACCACCTCCTCAGCGAAGTCGAGGTCGAGTCCCTCTCCGGCGTCCGCGTCGCCTGGGACTTCGTCGAGCTGCCATCCCAGATCCTCGAGAACTGGTGCTGGGAGGAGGAGTCCCTCGCCGTCTTCGCCCGCCATCATGAGACCGGCGCCCCTCTGCCGTCCGACCTGCTCGCCAAGCTCGACGCCGCCGCGAACTTCCGCTCGGCCTCCGTCTGCATGCGCCAGCTCGCCTTCTCGAAGCTCGACCTCGACCTGCACATCCGGGCCGAGGAGTTGCGCGGCCGGGACCTGGACGCCCATTGGAACGAGGACTTCGCCGAGTGGCAGGCCCGGACGACCCGCCGGGGTCCGGCCATGGCCCGGCGCTTCAACCACCTCTTCTCGGACGCCACGGGGTACGCCGCGGGGTATTACTCGTACAAGTGGGCCGAGGCCCTCGAGGCCGACGCCTTCACCCGCTTCCTCCAGGAGGGGGTCCTGAACCCCCGGGTCGGCCGCGAACTCCGGTCCAAGGTCCTCGCCAAGGGCAACTCCGAGCCGGCCGAGAAGCTTTTCCGTGACTTCATGGGCCGGGACCTCGACCCGGAGGCCCTTTTGGTGCGCGACGGGCTGGCGTGAGCCCGTCCGCCCCCTTCCGGGGGCCGGTCGGAGGCAAGAATCGGGCAAAGGTGGCTTATTCCCCTTGCACAAGGGGGCATTTTCCTATGCGTAAGCCCTTTACAGATGAATCTCCGTAACATCGCAGTCATTGCCCACGTCGACCACGGCAAAACCACCCTGACCGACCGCCTTCTCTACCAGTCCGGCATGTTCCGGACCGAGGACCTCGACAAGCTCGCCGGCGGCCAGCACGGCCTGATCATGGACTCGGGTGACCTCGAGCGCGAACGCGGCATCACGATCACCGCCAAGAACTGCGCGATCAAGTGGACCGACCCCCGCGACCAGAAGGAATACAAGATCAACCTGATCGACACCCCGGGCCACGCCGACTTCGGCGGCGAGGTCGAGCGCGTGCTCAACATGGCCGACGGCTGCCTCCTCGTCGTCGACTCCTTCGAAGGCCCGATGCCGCAGACCCGCTTCGTGCTCTCCAAGGCCCTCGCCCTCGGCCTTAAGCCCATCGTCGTCATCAACAAGATCGACAAGCCGTCCGCCCGCCCGGACGCCGTCGTCAACGAGGTCTTCGACCTCCTCGTCGCCCTCGACGCGCCGGAGTCCGCCCTCGACTTCCCGATCGTCTACGCCTCCGGCCGCGAAGGCTGGGGCACCCTCGACCGCGCCAAGACCGTCGAAGGCCAGCGTCCGAAGGACCTGATGGACCTCTTCTACACCATCGTCGACAAGATCCCCGAGCCCTACGCCGAAGGTTCCTCCCGCGGCGCCGCCGCCGGCTTCAAGACCCGCGCCGAGGCCCTCGCGAACCCGCTCCAGATCATGGTGACGGCCATCCTTTACTCCGACTACGTCGGTCGTATCGCCGTCGGCCGCGTGACCGCCGGCAAGGTCTCCCCGGGCATGCCCGTCATGATGGTGACCCGCAACGGCGAGCAGCATAAGCAGCGCGTCCTCGAGGTCGAAGTCTTCGAGGCCCTCGGCCGCGTCAAGGCCCAGGAGGTCTCCGCCGGCGACATCTGCGCCGTCATCGGCCTCGACCACGTCGAGATCGGCGCGACCATCACCGACCAGGAGAACCCCCGTCCGATGCCGCCCGTCAAGGTCGACGAGCCCACCGTGACCATGGCCTTCCGCGTCAACGACTCGCCCTTCGCCGGCCGCGACGGCAAGTTCGTCACCGGCCGCCAGGTCGGCGAGCGCCTCGTCAAGGAACTCGAGAAGAACGTCGCCCTCCGCGTCGACCGCGAGGCCGGCGCCGACGCCTGGAAGGTCTCGGGCCGCGGCCTGATGCACCTCGGCGTGCTCATCGAGACCATGCGTCGCGAAGGCTACGAACTCTCCGTCGGCAAGCCCGAGGTCATCATGAAGACCATCGACGGCGTCCTCTGCGAGCCGGTCGAGACCCTCGCGGTCGACTGCCCGGAAGCCTCCCAGAGCGACGTGATGTCCCTCGTCCTCGGCCGTCGCGGCGAGCTCCGCTCGATGGACGCCAAGGCCGGCACCAGCGGCTGGATCCACATGGAATTCAAGGTCCCGTCCCGCGCGCTCTTCGGTCTGCGCACCCTGATGCTCACCACCACCCGGGGCGAAGCCGTGATGTACCACAACCTCCTCGGTTACGAGCCCGTCAAGGGCGAGGCCCCGCGTCGCGCCGCCGGCGTGATGATCGGGGGCGAATCCGGCCCGGTGACCGCCTACTCCCTCGACCGCCTCTACGACCGCGGCGACTTCTTCGTGAAGCCGGCCGACGAGATCTACCAGGGCCAGATCGTGGGCGAGCACTGCAAGGAGAACGACCTCGAGATCAACCTTGTCATCAGCAAGAAGCTCTCGAACGTGCGCGCCGCCGGTTCCGACGACGCCGCCAAGATCAAGCCGACCCGCCAGATGTCGCTCGAAGCCTGCCTCGAGTACATCGAGTCCGACGAGCTGGTCGAGATCACGCCGAACTTCATCCGCATGCGCAAGCGCTGGCTGACGGAGAACGAGCGTAAGCGTAACTCGTAAGCCGTCCGCTCAGCCCGCGAGGGTCAGCTGATACCGATGACCGCCATCCGCCAGGATGGCGGTTTTCATTTGCCACTTCGCCGAGGGGAGGCGCGCCG
>Ga0194123_10000927_pt1 | contig 48945 bp, 46 predicted proteins | sample TA2MahsurfametaG_5_FD_155479 | JGI IMG/M metagenome (GOLD analysis project Ga0194123, IMG submission 155479) | Freshwater microbial communities from Lake Tanganyika, Tanzania - TA2015023 Mahale A surface | ecosystem: Environmental > Aquatic > Freshwater > Lake | place: Tanzania: Lake Tanganyika... | reverse complement strand
AGCAGTAGCATATCAGCCATAGCTGCTTGCTTGACTGCCACTTTGTGCCGATCTAGCGTGTGCATGCCGGTGGCGAAGTCGACAGTGGTAATAATGCCGTCGAGCCGATACTTTGGCGCAATCTTCGGGTGCGTCATAAAGGTGTGGACGATTGGTGCTGGATCGGCTAGACCGGTGGTTTCGATCAGCACGCGCTGAAATTGACACTGCCCATTGCGCGAGAAACGCCAAGGAATTTCTTGCAATGTTTTTACCAAGTCACTGCGAATACTGCAGCACACGCAGCCACTGTCTATTTCTATAATCAGATTTTCAGCGCTGTGGGTGACCAACATATGGTCAAGGGCCATTTCCCCGAATTCATTGATAATTACCAGAGCATCAGCCATCTCAGGTTGACGCACCAGATCATTTAATACGGTGGTCTTTCCGCTTCCTAGGAAGCCAGTGAGGATCGTGACAGGGATAGGACTCACGCCGTGGCCTCCCTCTGTAGCCAGTTGGAAAATGGCGTATGCCATGTGGTCCATACCTCTGGACCTTCTGCCATCTCGATGTTTGTCAACAGGCAGGCATCGAATCGTGCTCGCAGTGCAGCCTCATCCATGTCCATGCCAATCAGTACGATTTCTTGTCGTGCATCACCCACACGTTCATCCCATTTTTGCTGAATGCGCGTGACTGCCTCCGGGTCGTCGGGCCACTCCTCCTTGGGCACTGCTGCCCACCAGCAACCCGCGGGCTCGTGTCGGGCCACGGCCCCCGCTTGCGACCAAGATCCAGCCATCGCGGGGTGGCTGGCCAGCCAAAAATAGCCCTTGGAACGAATGACTCCAGGCCATTCGCAATCGACCCAATCCTTGAAACGTTGGGGATGAAAGGGGCGGCGTGCACGATAGACGAAGCTGCTGATGCCGTACTCCTCGGTTTCCGGCACGTGCTCACCTCGCATTTCTTTGAGCCAGCCCGGTGCCTGAGACGCCTGTTCAAAGTCGAACAGGCCGGTACCCACCACCTTGTCGAGGGGCACCTTTCCGAAAGAGGCGGCCTCAATCTGCGCCCGAGGGTTAAGACTGCGCAAGATGCCCATCAACCTGTCGCGCTGCTCTTCGGCGATCAGATCCAGCTTATTAAGCACGATGACATCGCAAAATTCGACCTGCTCGATCAGTAGATCGACCACGGTTCGACCATCTTCTTCCCCCAGTGACTCTCCACGCTCTTGCAGGCTATCTTGCGAGCTGTAATCACGCAAAAAATTGAAGGCATCGACCACGGTCACCATGGTGTCCAGCTGGGCGACATGGTTCAGGCTACGACCATCTTCTCCTTCAAAGGTGAAGGTTTCCGCCACCGGCAGGGGTTCCGAAATGCCCGTGGATTCAATCACCAGATAGTCAAAGCGTCCTTCCTTGGCAAGGCGCTCCACCTCTAGCAACAGGTCTTCGCGCAGGGTGCAGCAGATGCAGCCATTGCTCATTTCGACGAGCTTTTCCTCGGTGCGCGACAGCTCTGCGCCACCTTCGCGGACCAGTTCTGCGTCGATGTTGACTTCAGACATGTCGTTCACGATGACTGCAACACGCCGCCCCTCCCGGTTGTTCAGGATGTGGTTGAGCAGCGTGGTCTTGCCTGCCCCCAGAAACCCAGACAGAACAGTGACGGGTAAAAGGCCTGTAGTTGGTTGCAATATGATTGAGGTCTCCTATTTCTAATAAATCGGCTCCGGCACGTCAAAGTCCAGATCTGCCACCCAGAGCGGAATAAGCTTAGGAGGACCTCTAGAAGCGTCCATTTGCCTACTCTTTGCAAACTTACCCCAACGGTAAGAGTCTGAGGGAATAGCCTCCCGGTTGAATTGCCCATCCATTACGCTCATGGTCTATGCCTAATGTTTATGTCATTTCTAGGGTGTAACAACTACACCCGCAAAGCTCGAAGGGGATATCAAATTGATCCGATGGGTGTCTCACGCAGTACCGGCCATACTCGCGAAGTACCTGAGGCCTCCCATTAATTTTAGAAAAATACCCGTACACCGGCATGTACCGCGCGACCGGCTACCGGTGCGAGGGATCCGTCTTGCGGATCAAATCTACAAACGGTGATGCCTACGCCGCGCGCGTTGCGTTCGCGCGTAGTACGAGAGCCCAAAAATGCCCACATCTAACGTCCGTTCAAACCAGGTTTCTAAATCTTAGGTTGCCTCTTTGTAGGTCGCTGATTTGAGTGCAGCCCATCAGTTTCATCCCTCTTAACAACTCTACCTGGTATTTCTCCAGCGCTCTTTCAACGCCAGCTTGTCCGCCAGCAGCCAGCGCATACAGATACAGTCGACCACCTGCGCACGCCTTGGCGCCCAATGATAGGGCTTTTAGCATATGTGTACCTCTGTGTATTCCTCCCTCGCAGATTACGTCCAGTTTGTCTCCAACAGCGTCTACGATTTCGGCCAATTGATCGAACGGGGATCTGGATCCGTCAAGTTGCCTTCCTCCATGATTTGAAACGACTATACCGGTACAGCCAATATCAACTGCCCGTTTCGCGTCTTCGACGCTCATCACTCCTTTGAGCGCGAAATGTCCTCCCCACTGTGAGCAGAGTCGCTCAGCGTCTGCCCATGACATAGATTGATCCAACATGGTGGAGAAATACTCGCCGATAGAAGTGTTGGTGTCCGTACCCTCTTTGACAAAATCCTGTAGGTGCGGTAATTCAAATTTCCCTCTAGTCAAATAATTTATACCCCACATGGGCCTAGTAGCAAAACTCCATAAACTTGATGGGGTCAACCTCGGAGGCGAAGTGAAACCGGTTCGCAGATCTCGTTCGCGGTTGCCTCCGGTAATAGTATCCACAGTAAGAGCCAACACATCAAATCTAGCTGCCTTAGCCCTCTCCAAGCAGGCGTTGTTTAGACCTCTGTCCTTATGGAAATAAAACTGGAACATTTTTGGTGTATCTACCAGAGAAGATATCTCTTCGACGCTGACAGTGGCCAAGGTAGAGATACCGAACATGGTGTTGAATTTCTGCGCGGCACGAGCCACGGCTCTTTCTCCTTCATAATGGAAAAGCCTTTGCAGCGCCGTGGGAGAAAGATAAAAAGGCAGACCTAATTTCTTACCAAAGATCGTTGTAGACAGATCCACGTGTTCCACACCTCGTAAAACATTGGGCACTAGATCAACATCGTCAAATGCGCTGGTGTTCCTGCGATACGTGGTTTCATCATCGGCCGCACCATCAATGTAATGGAAGATTGGTGATGGCAATTTCTGCTCGGCAAGTTTTCTGAAATCACGAAAGTTGTGACAGTTTTCTAGTTTCATTGGGGTATCAGATGGTAAGTTGTCGTTGCCTCACTTATTTGCGACTTCTTGTTTTTTCATCACAGCCACGGCCCAGTTGCCACGCAGGGAGAAATACAGGCCTCCTACCCACAGGAACAAGTGGAAAGCATCGTTCAACACTGCCCCAACGCTGTCTGGTTTCATTACTACCCAGATGACCCCGGTCATCACACAACACATCACGATGCCACTGAATCGGGTAAGTATGTCTCCAGCCTCTGCTATGAAGGGCAAGTCTCTGATCTTATGCAGAGCCATGACGCCACCCACCAGCAGGCCAATACCTGCCAATAACTCTCCGTACACCACAAACCACCAGGTCAGTTCACCTAGACCGAATCCTGCACCACCTGCGGGATCGAAGGGCATCTTATTCAAGCCTTGTTGTATGAAAACCACCGCAAGGGGGATACGCAACAGCAAGTGGCTCCAGTCAAAATCTGGAAGGTTACGCCAATAAGTTCTAGCCAGTCTGATCATATATTCCCTCCTTTGATCAATTTAAAACGTTCTTCTTCCGACGTCTCGTAATCGTGCTGCGCCCGATCCGGTCGGCTAAGTTGTTCTGACTGTGGATGATCTGGATAGTGTTTTTGGATCGTCTTGATCACCAGCCAAGTTATAAAACTTTTACTAACGATAACTATGTTTTTAACTATATTCTATCCCGTGACCTACCCCCAATAAACAGGGCCATCGGGAGGTTAGTAAAGTCCGACATTGAAGGAGTCGGACATGAAGCGCCCGGGTGATCTGTATCGGCCCTCTGTTCGGCCCTACCAGGGGCTACCCGATGTGGAGTACCCCTTGCACGACAAAACAATTACCGTGACGGCCTGCGGCCGAATCTGCATCGACCGTAAGAAAATCCACTTAAGCACCGTCTTTGCTGGTCAAAACGTGGGCGTACGCCAGGTCGAAGATCGTGTCTGGCTGGTCAGCTTTATGGACTACGATTTGGGATACTTCGATTTAGAGAGCTGCAAAGTTGAGCCACTTGAGAACCCCTTTAGGCCAAAAGTGTCAACGATGTGATCGGTACGTTCTGTAAACCATCTATCAAGTACGTACCGGAATTCAGTGGTGGCGATTCAGGGATTCGAACCCCGGACCTGCGGATTATGATTCCGTCGCTCTAACCAACTGAGCTAAATCGCCCCGGACCGCGGATTTTACAAGAAAAGCAAAGTCGCTACAACCCGCTCTAGGCGGGCCGCTGCGGCCGTTAAGGGTTGCGCAATCGCGAGATATTTTCTTCGGGCGATGGGCCATGTTCGTGAAGTGTGGATAACGTTATTTCACCCCTTGAGATAACGCTCCGTGCTAACCCTAGAGAGAAAGTAGCGACAACTCTCCAATACGGGTTTATCCTGCAGTTGCAAGCATTTTTCTAGGGCATGTCAGACCCACAACACGGTTATTTAAGGAGACAAATTAAAAATGAAGAATCATCGATCACATCCACTCAGGATCGCTGCAGTTGTTGGCCTGGCCGCGATCCTGCCGTCGCTTGCCAGCGCGCAGTCTGCCAATCCAGCACCGCCACCGCCGCCGGCCTGGAAGCAGGGCATGCCGGCAGCAATGTCCGATTCAAAATTAGCGCCGCTTGCGGGAAAAATGACCATTACCCCGGCCGCAGAGATTCCTCTTCAGAATGTCAAGCTGCCCCCCGGTTTTAAAGTAGAGATCTGGGCAACTGGAATCCCCGGGGGCCGTGCAATGGCGCGGGGCGATGATGGAAAAGTTTATGTCGGCACCCGAGCAATTGGGCGTGTTTACGAGATCACCGATAACGGTAGAGAGCGGACCGCTCGGGTGGTGGTGGATAAGCTTGTTCAGCCCGCTGGGGTCGCTTTTAGAAACGGCTCGCTCTACGTTATGGCCATTAACAAGGTGTTGCGTTTTGATGGCATTGAGAAAAATCCGAACGCAGCGCCTGTTGATTTAACCGACAATTTCAAACTACCGCCAGAGCAGCACCACAACTGGAAGTACATCGCCTTCGGGCCAGATGGAAAGCTTTATGTGCCCTTTGGTGCCCCTTGCAATATTTGTGAATTGCCCACCCCAGAGTATGCACAGATTCGCCGTTACAACCCGGATGGTTCGGGGATGGAGGTCCTGGCGACCGGCATTCGCAATTCTGTTGGATTTGACTGGCACCCGGTTACAAAAGAGCTCTGGTTCACCAACCATGGCCGCGACTGGTGGGGTGATGACAAGCCGCACGATACGCTGCATCGGCTGCACAAAACAGGCCTGAGCTTCGGCTTTCCGCATTGCCATGAGGGAACGCTTCCCGATGATGCGGTGACCAAGCCCAACGCCTGCGCCGGAGTGGAAAAGCCGGTCGCGCTGATGGGGCCCCATAGCGCTGTAATGGGCGTGACTTTTTACACTGGCAACATGTTCCCCGCCGAGTATAAAAATGTCGCTTTCGTGGCGAGAAAAGGCTCATGGAATCGCAATACGAAAATTGGCTTTGATATTGTCACAGTCCGCGCAGATGCAGACGGCAGGAACGCCCGCGTAACGCCATTTATGACGGGTTTTCTAAATTCATCTGACCAGACATTCTGGGGTCGGCCGGCCTATATGCTGCAGATGCCCGATGGCGCGATGCTGGTCTCTGATGAGCAGCTCGGTGCGATTTATCGCATCAGCTACAGCAGATAGTCGATGTCGGTGCTAAAGCCCTTTGTTGCACTTATGCTGGGCCTAGTGTGGCCCGGCATAAGTGCGCAGGCATCCGGGCCAAGCCAGCCGGCGCGGCTGGTCCAGTGCGCAGACTGTCACTCGCCGGATAGTCCGCGTCTTTCTGCGGACTATCCGCTCTTGGCTGGGCAGCCCAAAACGTTTCTTGAAAATCAGATGATTATGATTCGCGAGGGCCTGCGGGAGATTCCGATGAAAAGAGGAATCTTTGATAATGTTTCTGACCAAGAAATTATTTCAATCGCACAGCATTTCTCGAAGCAGACCATTGGCGCCTCTCGGACTCCCAAAGACATCGCGCTCTACGCGAGGGGGGAGAAAGTTGCAAAAGAGTTACTCTGTGGTACCTGCCATCTGCCCAATTATGCAGGCCGCGATCAAATGCCGCGGCTTGCCGGGCAGCACGAAAGTTATCTTCTCAATACAATGAGAAAATTCAGAAACAACCAGGCAATTGGCCGGGATACGATTATGGCGGCCTCCTTGTATGGCGTACATGAAGATGACCTTCGGGCAATGGCCCATTATTTTTCGCAACTTGATCGTTAGGCTTGGATTTCCGCCGATTCTCCCTATCTGATTTACCCCACTTAAGACGCCGCTGGTGGCTGCTGATTGCCTGCACTGCCGGGCCGGTGCTTTTGGCGGCATGGATCGTTGATTCTGCTCAATTAGCGGCCGTGCTGCCTGCTGTTGCACTTCTTTCGCTCATGCTGCTTGGGCTGGGAGTAGATGTCTGGCTAACGCGTCAACTACAGGCCACTCACAACGATGTAAGCCTGCCTGTCTCCGGCAATTCGACGTTGCCCAATCACCTGACAGATCCGGGTTCGGGCGCCTTCAGCCGGGCTGCGCTGGATCGCCTGCTTATTGAGTTCTCCACGCGTCATGGCCAGTCCAGGTCGGCGCTTGCCCTGATCATGATCGATATTGATGGATTTAAAGCAATCAATGATCAGCATGGCCACCCTGCGGGGGATGCGGTGCTGCGGGCATGTGCGACCCGCTGGCGGGCGATGCTGCGCGAATCGGATTGGCTATGCCGTTATGGGGGAGATGAGTTTTGTGTGCTGCTGCCTGGCACAGCGCTGCATCAGGCCCGAGTCGTTGCCGATAAGCTGATGCAGGCCTCTCGCGAATTGATCCGCGTGACCGATCACGCACAGCGCAGTGCTGAGGTCCGATTAACGATCAGTCTGGGCGTGGCCGCCTGTGCGCCGCCCGAGACCACGAACTCCACAGCGCTTCTGGCAATTGCCGATCGGATGCTCTACCAATCAAAGGCCGCAGGCGGGGATCAAATCACCGCTATCGCTACCACACAGGAAATCCATGGCCAATAAACTGGGTGCGATTTCCAGATGGCTTGCGCAATATCACGTGATCGCACGCTATCGCACACGCTGGCTGCTGGCGATTGTGTTTTTGCTCTTGGCTGCCGCCGCCACGCTGACCGTGCCGCTTGCGTTTCGGGATCTGGTGGATACCGGCCTGACCAGCGATGCCATCAATCAGAAGTTTCTTAATTTGTTGCTCTTGGCGGTGTTTCTGGCGGCGGTGACCGCAAGCCGTTTTTACTTGATGTCATGGCTGGGCGAGCGGGTGGTGGCCGATATTCGGGAGCAGGTCTATGACAACATGCTCAAGCAAAGCCCAGCCTATTTTGAGACCCTGCAGACTGGCGAAGTGCTCTCCCGGCTCACCAGCGACACCACACTGATTCAGGCCCTGGTGGGCACCAGCATTTCAGTGGCGCTGCGCAGTGGTGTGATGTTTTTGGGCGGCCTGATCATGATGCTGGCAACCAGCGCCTGGCTGGCGGGCACCATGTTGGTGTTGCTTTTATTGGTGGTGCTACCGCTTTGGGCCCTGGGCCGTCATGTCAGAAAGATGTCCCGCACGAGCCAAGACAAGGTCGCCGATACCAGCGCAATGGCCGGCGAGGTACTCAATGCCATGCCAACTGTTCAGGCATTTGCGCGCGAGTCGCATGAGCGTGACCGTTTTTCAAAGGCGGTCAGAGCCGCCTTTGATGAAGCAAGGCGCCGAATTCGCTTTCGATCGCTGTTAACCGCGGTCGCAATCACGATGGCGTTTTCGGTAATCGTGTTCGTGTTGTGGATCGGTGCCCGTCAGGTCTCAGTGGGCCAGATGTCGCTGGGCGAACTCACCCAGTTTGTGATGTATGCCGTGCTGGTTGCCGGATCGATCGGCGCGCTGTCTGAAGTCTGGGGCGATCTGCAGCGGGCGGCAGGCGCAACCGAGCGCTTGGTTGAGCTGATGCAGGCCCAGCCACAGATTAAAGATCCAGCCGAGCAGCCGGTGCCTGCCCCTTTGGGTGATCTGGAGCAGGCCGATGCGATTCGATTCGATGCGGTCTGTTTTTCTTATCCATCCCGGCCGGCCACATTGGCGCTGGATCATCTGACGTTTTCAGTGGCACGCGGCGCCCGCGTCGCGCTGGTGGGGCCATCGGGCGCAGGCAAAAGCACCGTTTTTGCTTTGCTGCTGCGTTTTTATGATTTTGAGCGTGGTGATATCGCGCTTTTTGCAGGGGCCCTGCGGGACTGGCCGATCGCTGGGCTGCGCCAGCAGATGGCAATCGTGCCGCAGGAGCCGGTTATTTTTGCAGCCAGCGCAATGGAAAACATTCGCTATGGCCGGCTAGAGGCCACCGATGCCGAAGTCATCGCTGCAGCAAAAAGCGCCCATGCCCATGATTTCATTTCTGCGCTGCCCGATGGGTATGCCAGCTTTTTAGGCGAGCGCGGTGTGCGGCTTTCCGGCGGCCAGCGGCAGCGGATTTCAATCGCACGTGCGATTCTTAAAAATCCACCGATTCTGCTTCTGGATGAGGCGACTTCTTCTTTGGATGCTGAGTCCGAGCAGGAAGTCCAGCGGGCCCTGGACGAGATTTTGCCGGGTCGCACCTCGCTGACCATTGCCCATCGGCTCTCCACCGTGCAGCGTGCTGATCAGATTCTGGTGTTGGATCAAGGCCGGCTGGTTGAGCAGGGCAGCCACGAGTCGCTCTTGGCGCAAAACGGTTTGTATGCCCGGCTGGCAAAATTGCAGTTTCTATGAGTACTTCTTTTCAGCAGCCCCAACTCCGCGTTGATCAGGTCACCAAGCGCTATGGCGAGCAGCGCGTGGTCGATGGGCTTTCGTTTGAGCTCTACCCCGGTGAGTGCCTGGGTGTGATTGGCCCCAACGGTGCGGGCAAGACCACGACCTTTCGGATGTGTCTTGGATTAAGCCAGCCCGATCAGGGGTCCATCGAATTTTTCGGGATGCCGATGCCGCAGCAGGCCCTGGCGATTAAGGCCCAGGTGGGAGTGGTGAGCCAGTTTGATGCCTTGGATCCGGACTTTAATTGCGCTGAAAATCTCCTGGTCTATGGCCGCTATTTTGGTCTGCGCGATGCGCTGATTCGCAGCCGAATTCCGACACTGCTGGAGTTTGCAGCGCTTTCTCATAAAGCACAGGCCCGGCCGGGTGAGCTCTCCGGCGGTATGAAGCGGCGGCTCTCGCTTGCGCGGGCCTTGATCAATGATCCGCAGCTGCTGATGTTAGATGAGCCCACCACTGGGCTGGATCCGCAGGCCCGGCATTTGATGTGGGAGCGGCTGCTGCAGTTATTGGGCCAAGGAAAATCGATTCTGCTGACCACGCATTTTATGGATGAGGCCGAGCGGCTCTGTGATCGTCTGCTGGTCATTGATCATGGCCGAAAAATCGCCGAGGGCCGGCCCCGTGAACTCATTCAACAGCATCTTGAGCCAGATGTGGTGGAGGTCTACGGAAGCAATCCTTTGGCGCTTGCCCAGGGGCCACTGGCTGCGCATGCCCAGCGCGTTGAGGTCAGCGGTGAGACGGTATTTTTCTATACCCAAAATGCCCATGCCTTATTGGCTGCACTCGAGTCGCGGCTGGATCTGCGCACGCTGCATCGGCCTGCCAACCTTGAGGATCTGTTTTTGAAGTTGACGGGCCGCCAGATTCGGGAGGGCGCCTGATGCGGTGGTGGCCGGTCTTTCGCCGCAATCTTCTGGTCTGGCGCAAGCTCATGATCCCGAGCCTGATTGCCAATATCGCGGAGCCACTGATGTGGCTGGTGGCCTTTGGCTATGGCATGGGAGCCCTGGTGGGCGAAGTCTCACACCAGGGCCAGGCCATTCCATATTTGGTGTTTTTAGCAAGCGGCTCTATTTGTATGAGCGCGATGAATGCTGCCACCTTTGAAGCGCTGTATTCCGCATTCTCGCGCATGCATGTGCAAAAGACCTGGGATGGCATTATGAATGCGCCGATCCGGCTGGATGATGTGTTGCTCGCCGAGATGCTGTGGGCCGCCTTTAAGTCGCTATTTTCGGTGGCTGTAATTTTGTTGGTCATGCTGGCGCTTGGCATTAGCCATTCGCTAAAACTTTTGTGGGTGCTGCCGATTCTATTTTCGGTCGGGGTGATGTTTAGCTGTATCGGCCTGATCTTTACAGCCCTGGCAAAGGGCTATGATTTTTTCACTTACTACTTCACACTATTTTTGACGCCGATGATGTTTTTAAGCGGTGTCTTTTTCCCCCGCGAGCAGCTGCCCGAGTGGGTGCGGGCGGTTTCGGAATGGCTGCCGCTGACCCAGGCGGTGCATCTGATTCGGCCCTTATTTTTAGACCGCTGGCCTGATCAGGTGCTGCTGCCAGCAGTAGTGATTGCGGGCTATTCGATTCTTGCCTGGGCAATCGCGCTGGCGTTGACCCGTAAGCGATTTAGAAGCTAGTCGGCAGTCATTCAAGCAGCTGGCCTAGCCGCGAATCCGCCAGCCAACGGCAATGAGTCTCAGGGTCAACACGGTCAGAACCAGGGCGCATCCCCCTGAAATCGCAAGGCTCATCCAGGGTGAGACATCGGCCACGCCGAACACGCCATAGCGAAATCCATCAATCAGGTAAAAAAATGGATTGGCATGACTGATGGCCTGCCACACTGATGGCAGCTGCTTTACTGAATAAAAAACCCCCGCCAGCATGGTCAAGGGGTTAATCAGAAAATTCTGAAAGACCGAGACATGGTCCCATTTCTCTGCCCACAGCCCCGCAATAAAACCAAGGGTTGCCAAGACAATGCAGGCTAAAACCGCAAAGATCACCACCCAGCCGAGTGAATACAAAGCGCCCGGCACAAACAGCACCGCCACAAGCCACACGCCGAGTCCGCAGGCCAGGCCCCGCGCAACTGCCCCGCCGATATAGCCAACAAACCATTCCCAGGGCTTCATGGGTGAGAGCAGCACGAACACGAGATTGCCCGTCATCTTGCTTTGCGTGATGCTTGATGAGGTGTTTGCAAAAGCGTTTTGCTGCAATGTCATCATGACCAGGCCCGGCACCAGAAAGGCGGTGTAGCTGACCTGGGGATAAGGCTCAACACGGCCCTCGAGCAGATAAGAGAAGATCAGTAAAAACAATAGGCTCGAGATCACGGGCGCGAGAATGGTCTGCAGGTAGACCTTTACAAAGCGCATGGTTTCTTTGTGCAGCAGCGCCCAGGCCCCCGAACTATTGGCGGGTATGGCCGATAAAGTGGCGTGTATGGGTGCGGGGATGCTGGACATGGGGCGGCTGGCCTTAGGCGTTGACTGCGTTGATGTCATCGCGCGTGCTTTGCGCAATTGCAGCAGCCCGGCCCTGCCAGTCATCGCCAGCGCTTGCGTAAAGAATCGCGCGCGATGAATTGATCAGCATGCCGCCTTTGGCGTTGCGGCCCGCCTTGACGGTTGCCACAAGGTCGCCGCCCTGGGCGCCGATGCCTGGAATCAGTAGCGGCAAATCGGGTGCGGCATGACGCACCGCTTCGACCTCGCGTGGATAAGTAGCGCCCACAACCAATCCCACTTGTTGATGATGATTCCAGCGTTGGGTGGCCTGCTGTGCGACTTCAATATAAAGCGGCTGCTGGGGTGAGGGACGCATTTGAAAATCATCACCACCAGGGTTGGAAGTACGACACAGCACAAAGATGCCCCGGCGTTCATAACTCAGATAAGGCGCAAGGCTATCGGTGCCCATATAGGGACTGACGGTGACCGCATCGGCTAAGTAGCGATCAAAGGCCTCTTTTGCGTAGTGCTCTGCAGTGGACCCAATATCTCCGCGCTTGGCATCCAGAATCCAGATGTGATGCGGATAGCGATCACGGCAGGCCTGGGCAAGCCGCTCCAGCACCGATTCGGCCCGGCTGGAGGCAAAGTAGGCAATCTGAGGCTTAAAGGCGCAGGCATAGGCGGCGGTTGCCTCCATGATGCCCAAGCAAAAGCGTTCAATAGCCGCCAGCGGATCGCGGGCTGCAAGCGCCTGAAGCGGCTGGGGAAACCTGGTGAGATCGGGATCCAGGCCCACACACAGCATGGATTGCTGGTGCTGCCAGGCATGCTGAAGTCGGCCCGAGAAACTCATAGGCCCGATCATAAATAAAAAAGCCCCGCGTTGCCGCGGGGCTCAAGACAAAGGAGACATTCAATGCAACCGGGCTTACTTTCCCATCAGGCCAGCACTCCCGGCGCATATTGAATGTGGGAATTACATTCCCATATCGCCCATTCCGCCCATGCCACCCATGCCGCCCGGCATTCCGCCGCCAGCCTTCTCTTCGGCGGGAGCCTCGGCCACCATGCAGTCGGTGGTGAGCATCAGTGATGCGATCGATGCTGCATTTTGCAGCGCGGTCCGGGTGACCTTGGTGGGATCCACCACACCCATCGCGAGCATGTCGCCATATTCGCCAGAAGCCGCGTTGTAACCATGGCTGCCTTTGCCCTCAAGCACCTTGCTCACGACCACGCTGGCCTCTTCGCCGCAGTTGGCCACGATCTGGCGCAGCGGCTCTTCGACTGCACGCATCACGATCTTGATGCCTGCTTCCTGGTCGGCGTTTAAGCCCTTGACGGCAACTGAGGCACGTGCACGCAGCAGCGCTACGCCGCCGCCTGCCACGATGCCTTCTTCCACAGCAGCGCGGGTCGCGTGGAGTGCATCTTCCACACGGGCTTTCTTTTCTTTCATCTCGACTTCGGTGGCAGCACCAACACGAATCACGGCAACACCGCCAGCAAGTTTTGCAACACGCTCTTGGAGCTTCTCGCGGTCGTAGTCGCTGGTGGCTTCGTCGATCTGAACACGGATCTGCTTGACGCGGGCCTCGATGTTTTTGGCATCGCCTGCGCCATCAATGATCGTGGTGTTCTCTTTGCCGATTTCGACACGCTTGGCACGGCCCAGATCGTTGAGGGTCGCTTTTTCCAGCGACATGCCGGTCTCTTCCGAGATCACGACGCCGCCGGTCAGGATGGCCATGTCTTCGAGCATCGCTTTGCGGCGATCACCAAAGCCCGGTGCCTTCACAGCAACGGTCTTCAGAATGCCGCGCATGTTGTTGACCACCAGCGTGGCCAGGGCCTCGCCCTCGACTTCTTCGGCAACGATCAGCAGCGGACGGCCCGCCTTGGCGACCTGCTCCAGCACGGGCAGAAGATCACGAATGTTGGAGACCTTCTTGTCGTGCAGCAGGATGAAGGGATCATCCAGCACAGCGATCTGCTTTTCGGGGTTATTGATGAAATACGGCGAGAGGTAGCCACGGTCAAACTGCATGCCCTCGACCACATCAAGCTCGTTGTTCAGGGACTTGCCGTCTTCGACGGTAATCACGCCTTCCTTGCCCACTTTTTCCATCGCCTGGGAGATGATGTCGCCGATTTCCTGATCGGAGTTGGCGGAGATCGCGCCCACCTGGGCGATTTCTTTGGAAGTCGTGCATGGCTTGCTGATGTTTTTGAGTTCTTCGGTGATCGCGCCAACCGCTTTATCGATGCCGCGTTTGAGGTCCATCGGGTTCATGCCGGCGGCAACATATTTCATGCCTTCACGCACGATGGCCTGGGCCAATACGGTGGCAGTCGTGGTGCCATCGCCTGCGGAGTCCGAGGTCTTGGAGGCCACTTCTTTCACCATCTGGGCGCCCATGTTTTCGAACTTGTCTTTGAGTTCGATTTCTTTGGCCACCGAGACGCCGTCCTTGGTGACGGTGGGTGAGCCAAAGGAGCGCTCGAGCACGACATTGCGGCCTTTGGGGCCGAGGGTAATTTTTACTGCATTTGCAAGGATGTTGACCCCAGCCACCATTTTGTGGCGGGCATCATCGCTAAACATGACTTGTTTTGCTGCCATTGTTAATCTCCAATAAAAATTCTTAACGCACTAAATGAACGGGTTGCTGAAAGCGATGCGATCACGCTTAGGCAATCACGGCCATCACATCGTCTTCGCGCAGGACAAGCAACTCATCGCCGTCGACCTTGACGGTCTGGCCGGAGTACTTGCCGAACAGCACTTTGTCGCCGACTTTCACATCCAGGGCGCGCACTTTGCCGTCTTCCAGGATCTTTCCGTTGCCCACCGCGAGGACTTCGCCCTGATCGGGCTTCTCGGCGGCGTTCTCAGGAATCACGATGCCTGAGGCGGTTTTACGCTCGTTATCAAGGCGTTTGATCACGAGGCGATCGTGCAGGGGACGCAATTTCATATTTCGAACTCCATTCCAAATAAGACAGTGGTTGAACAAAAAGCTCGAGCGGCACTGCCTGGCCAGTCCGGGAGGAGGACTGGCAAATCAGACGACCCGGAAGGGGCCGGGGAGATGCTGTTAGCACTCACCGCTCTTGAGTGCTAATAATAGGGGCGAGAACCGACCTTTTCAAGGGACGGTCTGGGAAATTTAAGGGTTTACCCCGAGGAAGCCGGGCGGCGGCCTGGGCGGGGGATTACAGGGGCCTAAACGGCCGGCTGGGCTTAGCCGCCAAAAAAGCGGGTCTTCTGCTCTCGGATCGTCTGGCAGTCAATGCAGCGGATTTTTCCAAGCTTGAGTCGGGCTGCGGGGATCTTTTCACCGCATTCGATACAGTGCTTGCCATCGAAGTCTGGGCTGGTCTCGGGCACGATTTTGCGCCGGGCCTCTTCGAGCGCGTCTTCATTGAACTGGGCCTCGATCGCTGAGGCGCGATCGCTGTCATCGGTCAGTTCAAAGTAATTTTCGTTTTTCTCAAGTCCCATAACGGTCGTTCCCCGTTTATTTGTCAGAATATCGCACGAAGTGATCTCAAACGCGCGCTCCATTGTTTTTTTCCTCGCGATGATCGGACCCTGCGCGGCGACCGCGCAGTTTACGCCGATCATCCGCTTTGCGTCGCTGCCCGCAGAGGTAAAAAAAGAGATCTCGGCAAGCGGCATCCCGGAGAGCGCCTGGTCGGTGGCGATTATTCCCCTGCCGCCCGTGGTGGTGATGGGCCCTGTGCTGAACGGCCTCGGTTTAAACCCGGATACGCCTGTAAATCCCGCCTCTGTGATGAAGCTGGTCACGACCCGCGCAGCCCTGGGGCTACTGGGCCCGCAGTTTCGGCATCAGACGCGCATTGCCACTACCGGACGGCTTGAGTCGGGCGTATTGCGCGGCGATCTTTTTTTCCAAGGCGGCGGAGATCCAAAGCTGGTGGTGGAAGATCTCGATGAAATCGCCAAGCGGCTCAAAGCGATGGGGATTGAGCGCATCGAGGGCAATTTGGTGGTGGATGGCACCCGATTCGATGAGCCCGAGATTGACCCTGGCCAGTTCGATGGCCGGCCATTTTCAACATACAACGTCGGCCCCCATGCCGCGATGGTGAATTTCAAATCCGTGAAGGTTTCGGTCTGGTCGGAGGCCGGCAGGCGGGTCCGTGTCATGACCGAGCCCCGGTTTCGGGATCAGGAGCTCTCGCAAAAGATTCAGCTCATTGATGGTGGCTGCAATAAAAGCCGCGTCACTGCCCACATGGAGAAGGCCGCAAAGGGAGCAGAGCCAAAACTTTTGGTGAGCGGTGTGATCGGCAAGCAGTGCAATGGCGTTGATTTTTATGTCAGCGTGATGGACCACGCACGCTTTGCGATGACGGCATTTCGGGCGGCCTGGGAGGCCGTCGGTGGGGTGATGAAGGTGAAGCTTCAGACCGGTGTGACTCCGGATAGCGCGCGGACTCTGGTGCAGTGGGAGTCCCCCCGGCCCTTAATTGAGCTGGTCGCTGACATCAATAAGCTCAGCAACAACCCGATGACCCGGCAGCTCTTTCTCACCCTATCGGCGGGCGAGGGCCGGCCTGCCACCCGCCAGGAATCTCGATTGGCAGTGAAGGCTTACTTGGCATCGCGCGGCCTTGTCTTTCCTGAGTTGGTGATTGACAACGGGTCTGGCTTAAGCCGTGAGGAGCGCATTTCTGCCAAAAGCCTGGCGCGGCTATTGGCCGATGGCCTGATTGGCCCGGATGCGCAGGCCTGGGTGGAGACCCTGCCGGCAGTCGGCATTGAGGGTACTGTCCGCAATCGAATGCGCAATAGCGTCCTGGAGGGCAGGGCCTGGCTCAAGACCGGGACCCTGGATGATGTCCGGGCGCTGGCCGGCTACATCCGGTCGGCGGAAGGCCGGTGGGTGGTCTTTGTGGCGGTGGTCAATGACCCCCAGGCCGCCAAGGCCAAGCCGGCCATGGACTCCCTTGTAAAGTGGGCCTACACTTATCATTAAAATTCCATAAGTCATTGATTTTAAGAAGTTTTTTATAGATTGCAGGGGCCGGTGGGCTGTGTTCCAATCGGTCCATGACGGATCCCAACACCACTAGCCCGACCATGATGCAGGGCTGGGAGTCGCTAAAGCAGCGGGCCACGACATTCATCGTTTTGGCGCTTTTAGCCCTCTCGACTCTGCTCACTGATGCGGGCCGCGCCCGCCTTGCCGCCTGGAGCGCCCTGGCCTTAGAGGCACTCCAGCCTCGGCAGATGAGCTCGGTCTACACCATCCTGCCCACCAACCTGACCGTGGAGCAGCGCCGGGTTGCCCGCTGGATTGCCAACCGGCACCGGGTGGCCATGAAGGCCGTTGAGCAGCTGGTCGCTGCCAGCTATGAGACCGCCACGACCTATCGGCTTGACCCCCACCTGCTGCTGGCGGTGATCTCCATTGAGTCGGGATTTAATCCGCTGGCGGAGAGCAATATGGGCGCGGTGGGCTTAATGCAGATCATGCCCAAGGCCCACGCCGATAAGTTAAAAGCCTTTGGTGGCGAGAAGCTGGCCCTGGATCCCTGGGTGAATATGCAGGTGGGCGCCCAGATTCTGCGTGAGTACCTGGACCGCTTTGGTTCGGAGACCGCGGCCCTTCGGGCCTATGTTGGCTCTATTGAGCAGCCGACCGAATATCCGAGCCGGGTCATGCAGGCCCGCGAGCGGATTCAGGCCGCAGCCTTGGGCCGCGTCCTGGCCTAGTCGAATCAATCGCTACAAGGTTTTAGCTGCCGGACTGCTCGGCAAGGTAGTCCACTGCCGCCTGCACGCCGCCAGGCTGATGGGGAATGCCGGCCGCCTGAAGGCCCATCTCCACACCGCCAAGGGTGCCGATTAAGCTCAGGTCGTTGAAGTCGCCCAGGTGGCCAATCCGAAATACCCAGCCTTGCAGTTTGGCCAGGCCCGTGCCGAGCGACATGTTGAAACGCTCGAGCACCAGGCGACGAAAATCATCGGCGTTGTAGTAGGTGCCATCTGATTTTTTTGGCATCACAACCGCCGTCAGAATCGGACTGTACTCGGCGGGATTTTTGCAAAGAATCTCCAGGCCCCAGGCGCGCACCGCACGCCGTGTGGCCTCGGCGTGGCGTTGGTGCCGGGCAAAGACATTGGCCAGGCCCTCTTCGAACATCATGTCCAGCGCCTCTGCGAGGCCATACAAAAGATTGGTGGCCGGCGTGGTCGGCCAAAAGCCGGTCCGATTTGCCGCAATGATTTCTTCCCAGCCCCAGTAGGCCTTGGGCAGGCCAGCGGCCTTGGTGGCCGCAATCGCTTTATCGCTGACTGCGTTAAAGGAGATCCCAGGCGGCAGCATCAACCCTTTTTGTGAGCCATTGATGGTGACATCGACGCCCCATGCATCGTGCTTGTATTCAGTGCTTCCGAGTGACGAAATGGTGTCGACCATTAAAAGCGCCGGATGGCCTGCCGCATCCATTGCCCGGCGTACGGCAGCGATATTCGAGAGCACGCCAGTGGAGGTCTCGTTATGTACAACGCAGACCGCTTTAATACTGTGGCCTTGGTCTTCTTTAAGCCTTGATTCGAGCAGTCCGCAGTCCACCCCATGACGCCAATCGCCAGCAATAAACTCAGGTTTGAGGCCAAGTTTTTCAGCGAGTTTTTTCCACAATGTGGCGAAGTGGCCGGTCTCGACCATCAGCACATGGTCGCCCGCACTCAGGGTATTGACGAGGGCCGCCTCCCAGGCGCCGGTGCCCGACGCGGGGTAGATGATGACGGGGTTGGTGGTGCCGAAAATAGGCTTAATGGCCTCAAGCACGCGCAGGCCAAGCTGTTGGAACTCCGGGCCGCGATGGTCAATGGTGGGGAAGTCGATGGCCCGCAGCACCCGATCGGGAACATTGGATGGCCCGGGGATCTGCAGGAAATGCCGGCCCTGGCCGATCCGATTGAGCGAAGCCCGAGGATTAATGGCGGTATGTGTGGCGTGAGAGGGATCGCGTTTCATGGCTGAAAGTCCGAATGGGTGGGGTTGGCCGGCCGATCTATGATGGTAGATCAATAGCCTCTTTTAAAGCGAGTGATGTCCACCCCAAGCTCTGGCCGACGGGCCTTCTTATCCGGCAACCTGCAGGCTGCCAATGCCCGCAGTCAGCTGGCGGCTCGGCTGTCGCGGGAGATGCAGGGCCAGGTGCTTTTTGATCGGGCTGCACGCGGCCGCTATGCCACTGATGCATCGATATATCAGGTGATGCCACTGGGTGTGGCGCTGCCCAAGACCGATCTGGATGCGCGTATTGCTTTGGATATTGCCCGTGATCTGAAAGTGCCAGTGCTGGCCCGCGGTGCGGGAAGTTCGCAGTGCGGCCAGACCGTGGGCGAGGCCTTGGTGATCGATAACAGCCGATATCTCAATCGACTGCTGGCACTGGATCTGGAATCCATGACGGCAACCGTTGAGCCCGGCATGGTGTTGGATCATCTCAATGCGCAGTTAAAGCCGCATGGCGTCTGGTTTCCGGTGGATGTCTCGACCTCTGCGCAGTGCACGCTGGGCGGTATGGCCGGAAATAATTCCTGCGGCTCGCGTTCGCTTTATTACGGCAACATGGTCCATAACGTCGAGGGCATTCATGCGGTGTTGGCCGATGGCACCCAGGCCTATTTCGGACGATTCGGCGATGGCGGCGATATGACGCTGACCAATGCCCGATTAAATGGTTTGATTCCGAAACTCTTTGAAATCGCTGCGTCGGTGAAAGAAGACATCACCGCTGTCTGGCCAAAAGTGATGCGTCGCGTGGGCGGCTACAACCTGGATGTGTTTTATCCGCAGAGTGAGCGGCCTTATCTCTCGGCAGGCCAGCAGCATCTGGTGAACTTCGCGCAATTGTTGGTGGGCTCTGAGGGCACGCTCGCATATTTTGAATCGCTCAAATTAAAGCTCTCGCCGCTGCCAAAAAATAAACGTCTCGGAGTGGTGAACTTTCCGAGTTTTCATCAGGCCATGGCACTGACCCAGCATATTGTGAAGCTCGGCCCCGTGGCGGTGGAGCTGGTGGATCGGACCATGATTGAGCTCTCGCGTGCCAATCCGGTGTTTGCGCCGGTGATTGAGACCGCATTAACTCGCGTGCAAGGAAAAGAGACAGATGCGCTTTTGCTTGTTGAGTTTGCCGATGAAGATGCTGCGCGCGCCGACCGCGGCTTAACCGATCTGCAGACGCTGATGGCCGATCTGGGCCTGCCCGGCGCAGTGGTCTGCCTCGCCGATCCCCGCGCGCAGTCCGCACTCTGGGAGGTCCGTAAGGCGGGGCTTAACATCATGATGTCGCTTAAAGGTGATGGAAAGCCTGTCTCGTTTATCGAAGACTGTGCCGTGCCACTTGAGCATCTGGCCGATTACACCGCAGCCTTAACCGAGGTCTTTTCTCGCCATGGCACACAGGGCACCTGGTATGCCCATGCCTCAGTGGGCACGCTGCACGTGCGGCCGATTCTGGATATGCGTCGCGATGGCGCAAAGAAGATGCGGGCAATTGCCGAGGAGGCCTCCGCCTTGGTGCGGCGGTATAAGGGCGCGTTTTCCGGTGAGCATGGCGATGGCCTGGTGCGCAGCGAATGGGTCCAGTGGCAATTTGGCGATCGCATCACGCATGCCTTTGAGCAGGTCAAGCAGGCCTTTGATCCTGAGCAACGCATGAATCCCGGCAAGATCGTGCATTGCACGCGTATGGATGACAGCCGCTTATTCAGATTCCCCAGTGAATACCGGGTGCAGCCGGTTGCGACTGGTCTGGATTGGACCGCCTGGGATGTGCAAAACGATCCCGCCCGCCGTGGTGATCCCGGCACTTTTGGGATTGCGGTCTCAGCGGCAGGAAGCGGTGGGGATCCTGCCCTCGGCTTTGCCAAGGCGGTGGAGATGTGTAACAACAATGGCCACTGCAGAAAGTTTGATGCCGGCACGATGTGCCCAAGCTTTCGGGTCACCCGTGATGAGCAGCACTCGGTTCGCGGCCGTGCAAATACGCTTCGGCTTGCCTTAAGCGGCCAACTCGGCGCTGATGCCTGGTCGTCCTCGGCGGTCCGCGATGCCTTAGAACTCTGTGTCGGATGTAAGGGCTGCAAACGCGAGTGCCCCACCGGCGTGGACATGGCCCGCATGAAAATCGAAAGTGCCTATCAATATGGCAAGCGGTCGGGATTTTCCAGAAAAGACCGATTGATCGCAGGCCTGCCAGGCCTGGCCCAGTGGGTGGCCAAGACACCGTTGGCTGCTGGGCTTTTGAATCTTCGCAATCACAGCGGCATGCTGCGTGTGTTGGGTGAGAAATGGCTTGGCATTGCCGCCGAGCGCACACTGCCGAAATGGCGGCCCGATACTTTTGCGAAAAATCTTGCCCGCGCATCAGCAGCGGATTTGACCGATTGTGATGTGGTGCTCTGGGCGGATACTTTTAACAATGCCTATGAGCCTGAGCATCTGCATGCAGCGCTCGCAGTGATGCATCGGCTTGGCTTTCGCGTAGCCATCTCCGGGGCTGCATCTGCCACACCGTTGTGCTGTGGCCGAACCCATCTCTCGGTGGGCATGATTGAACAGGCCCGTGGACTGGCGCAGCAGACTCTGGCAGCACTTGCACCAGCGCTTGCCCGCGGTGTGCCTGTGGTGGGCCTTGAGCCCTCGTGCATCTTGGGTATGCGCGATGAATGGCAGGCCTTGGGCCTGGGTCAGCCGGCGAACGCGCTTGCCGCACAGGCGATGCTCTTTGAAGAATGGTGGGTCCAGCATGGCCGGCAGCGATGGGATGCATCGGCCGCCAGGCCGCTGCCAGCGGTCTGGGTCCATGGGCACTGCCACCAAAAAGCGATGGGCGCGATGTCCGCAACGATCGCCGCCCTTGAGTCCTTAGGCAGCAAGCCCCAGCTGATCGAGAGCAGCTGCTGTGGCATGGCGGGCAGTTTTGGCTATGAGGCCCGGCATCTGCAGATCTCTTTGGCGATGGCCGAGGCCAGTCTTTTGCCGGCCGTTCGCAGCATGCCCGACGATGCCTGGGTTGTCGCCGACGGCTTTTCATGTCGGCATCAGATTCGTGATGGCGCCCGCCGCAGCGCAAAACACATTGCAGAGGTGATTGCGCATGTAATTGCGTAGTGTTTTAGCGGCTGCATGGGATAATTTCGCTTTATAAAAATCAGTACGGGGGGACCATGGATCCGCAACTCAGGCAGCAGGCACTCGAATATCACGAGAGCGGTAGTCCAGGAAAAATCTCGGTCACGCCCACCAAGCAGCTGGTCAATCAGCGCGATCTTGCATTGGCGTATTCGCCCGGCGTGGCGGCGGCCTGCGAAGAAATTGTCAAAGATCCCGCCAATGCATTTCGCTACACATCGCGCGGCAATCTGGTGGCCGTGATCACCAATGGCACTGCGGTGCTGGGCCTGGGCAATATTGGCCCACTGGCGGCCAAGCCGGTCATGGAAGGAAAGGGCGTTCTCTTTAAGAAGTTCGCTGGCATCGATGTCTTTGATCTCGAGGTCAACGAGACCAACCTGGATCGTCTGGTCGATATTGTTGCCGCCCTTGAGCCGACCTTCGGTGGTGTGAATCTGGAAGATATCAAGGCGCCGGATTGTTTTTATGTCGAGCGCAAGCTGCGCGAGCGGATGAAGATCCCGGTCTTTCATGATGATCAGCATGGGACTGCCATCGTGGTTGGCGCGGCATTGGTCAATGGCCTGACCGTTGTGGGCAAAGACATAAAAAAGGTCAAGCTGGTTGTCTCGGGCGCCGGCGCGGCAGCGCTTGCCTGCTTGGATTTGCTGCTGGATTTGGGCCTGCCCAAAGAAAACGTTTGGGTCACGGATCTTGCCGGTGTGGTCTACGAAGGCCGCAAAGAGCTGATGGATCCAGAGAAAGATCGTTTCGTGCAAAAGACTGATGCCCGCACGCTTGCCGATGTGATTGCGGGCGCTGATGTATTTCTTGGCCTTTCAGCAGCCGGCGTGTTGAAAAAAGAGATGGTCGCGAAAATGGCTGCCAAGCCGCTGATTTTCGCGCTCGCTAATCCCGATCCGGAAATTCTTCCCGAGGATGTGAAGGCGGTTCGCGATGATGCAATTGTCGCCACCGGCCGCACTGATTATCCGAATCAAGTCAATAACGTGCTGTGCTTTCCGTTTATTTTTCGCGGCGCTTTGGATTCGGGTGCCACCACGATTACGCGTCCGATGGAGCTTGCCGCGGTCCATGCGGTTGCGGAACTCGCCCGGGCCGAGCAAAGCGAGGTCGTATCGGCGGCCTACGGCAGCGGATCACTTTCTTTTGGCCCCGATTATTTGATTCCCAAGCCTTTTGATCCCCGGCTGATTGTGAAAATTGCGCCAGCGGTGGCCAAGGCAGCGGCCGAAAGCGGCGTGGCCACAAGGCCCATCGCGGATCTCGATGCCTATGTGGAACGGCTGCAAGAGTTTGTCTACCACTCGGGCAACTTCATGAAGCCGATTTTTGCGGCCGCGAAGCGGGCCACAAAAAACCGCATTGTCTACGCCGAAGGCGAAGAGGAGCGCGTGCTGCGGGCCGTTCAGGTGGTGGTCGATGAGGAACTCGCCCGGCCAATTCTGGTGGGCCGGCCCTCGGTCTTGGAGAGCCGTATTGAACGTTTTGGACTTCGGATTCGCGCGGGCGTGGATTTCGACTTGGTGAACCCAGAGTCTGATCGGCGCTATCGGCAGTATTGGGAGACCTATCACGCCATGACCGAACGCAAAGGAGTGACTGAGCAGTACGCCAAGCTGGAGATGCGCCGCCGTCATACGCTGATCGGGGCCATGATGATGCATCTTGGTGAAGCCGACGGCATGATCTGCGGCACATTCGGCAGCCACTCCCTGCATCTGCATTATGTTGATCAGGTGTTGGGCCGCCGGCCGGATGTGAGCTGCTACGCAGCGATGAATCTGTTGATTCTGCCCAAGCGTTCGGTGGCGATTGTGGATACCCACGTGAATGCCGATCCGAATGCCGAAGAGCTTGCGGAAATCACCTTAATGGCGGCAGAGGAAATGCGCCGCATCGGCATCACACCGCGGATTGCGCTGCTGTCGCATTCAAATTTCGGCAGCAGCACGGCCGCCTCGGCGGAGAAAATGCGGCAGGTCTTGGAGTTGGTCCGGGCCCGCGCCCCCGGGACCAATATCGATGGCGAAATGCATGGCGATATCGCACTGGATGCGGAATTGCGTCGGCACATCATGCCGCGCTCAACGCTGGTGGGCGAGGCCAATCTTTTGGTCTGCCCGAGTATTGATGCCGCCAATATCTCCTACAACTTGCTAAAGATTGCTGCCGGCAACGGCATTGCGATTGGCCCGGTGCTGCTGGGATGTAAGGCTGCTGCGGCGATTCTGACCTCATCGGCCACCGTGCGTCGGATTGTGAACATGACCGCGCTGACGGTGCTCGATGCCAATGCCCGCGCGTGACTGAAACTCCACGTTCGCTCTCGGATCTGTTTTGGACCTTCACCCGCATGGCCCTTCAGGGCTTCGGCGGGGTGTTGCCCATTGCTGAGCGCATCCTGGTGCATCGCCGCCAATGGATGACGGCGAAAGATTTTGTCGAAACTCTCGCAATCGCCCAGGCCTTGCCAGGCCCAAATATTGTGAATCTGTCGTTGATGGTTGGCGATCGATTTTTTGGCGTGCGTGGCGCCGCCATGGCGTTGGCGGGCATGATGTTATTGCCCATCGTTTTGGTGCTCGGCCTGACGGTCTTGTATCAGGTCACAGCGGATCTCGAGATCACGCGTCGCATGCTTCTCGGAATGAGTGCGGTCTCGGTCGGCCTGATCGCTGGCATGGGCCTTCGGCTGGCGCGGACCCAGGGCCATTTTCGAGCGGGCTGGCTGATCGGAGCGGCGGTATTTCTGCTGGTGGCTATTCTGCACAAGCCATTGGGCATGGTGTTGCTCGCCTTTGGACTGCCGGCGGTGGTCCTGCGCTGGTGGCAGCTTAAAAATGGTGCGCAGCGCTCATCTTATGATGCATAGCCCACTCTTTGATTTATTGATTCATTTCCTCATGCTGTCGTTACTCGCGACAGGAGGGGCCATCACGCTGGCGCCTGAAATGCACCGTTATATGGTGACAGAGATGGGGTTACTCTCGGATGCGCAATTCACGGCTTCGATCGCAATTGCACAAGCGGCACCGGGCCCGAATATTTTGTTTGTCACGGTGTTGGGATGGCAGGCAATGGGGCCGATGGGGGCCTTGGCCACGACAGCCGGCGTACTCATCCCGTCTGCCGGACTCGCGGTGATGGTCAACCGCATTAGCCGTCAGCATTCCGATGCGGCCTGGATGCGGGCCCTGCGGCAGGGATTGGCGCCGGTGGTGATTGCGCTAATGTTGGCCACGACATGGATTTTGTCGGAGCAGTGGTGGGGTGAATTTCGCATCTTGGCGCTCGCGGTGGTCAGTGCAGCGCTCGTGGCGACGACTCGTTTGCCACCGCTGGCCATGATTCTGGCCGGCGCCCTAATTGGTGGGCTCGGCCTACTGGACTCGGTTTAGAACTCGCCGCACTTCATCGCGATTGCTGTAAGCGCGACCGCGGCGACGGTCTCAGTGCGCAAAATTCGTGGCCCGAGCCAGACTCCCCGCATGCCGGCAATCCTCGCGAGGGCCTCTTCCTCGTCGGTCCAGCCCGCCTCGGGCCCGATGCATAGTGCGACTGCGCCCTGCAGGGGCGATGCCGATAATCGGTCATGGGCAAAGGGATCCAGAAGCCACCCGGTCTTGGGGAGTTCTGTTTTTTTCCAATCCTCAATGGCTGCGGGAAAGGACATGACGGGGGAAATCGTTGGAACAACTGTGCGGCCCGACTGCGCTGCTGCAGCCTGAGCAATCGCGCGCCAATGCTCAATGCGTTTTAACGCACGGCCCGGTTCAAGTTTCAGCACGCTGCGGGCTGCCGCCACAGGAATAATCTGCGCTGCGCCCAGCTCGGTGGATTTCTGAACAACCCAATCCATCTTATCGCCGGTGCAAAGCGCCTGCAGCACAGTGATGCGCAGTGGTGATTCTCGGCTGATGGTCTGGATGGACGCGATCTCGACGACTGCCTTTGTCTTATCGGCAGTGCGTACAACGCCTTGTCCCTCCTGGCCCTGGCCATCGAAAATCACGATCCGATCACCAACGCGGGCACGCAGCACGACAGCGAGGTGGTGGCTATTTTCTGCGTCTAGCGCAAGCAGGCCGCAGGCGAGGTCTGCGCAGAGAAGGCGGGGGTGCACGGGTCGGTGGGTGGGGGAGGCGGGCCGGTTAAACTTACACCTGAAAGGATCCCTTATGCAATTTCCCGCCCGTGATCTTCCCCTGCAGTCGACTCGAATGGCCAATGCAATTCGGGCCCTGTCCATGGATGCTGTGCAGAAGGCCAATTCTGGCCATCCCGGCATGCCCATGGGCATGGCGGAAATGGCGCTGGCGTTATGGTCCTGCCATCTCAAACACAACCCCAGCAATCCGCAGTGGGCGGATCGGGATCGGTTCGTGGTCTCCAATGGCCATGGTTCGATGCTGCTCTACAGCCTGCTGCATCTTGCCGGTTATGACTTATCGATTGATGAGTTAAAGCGTTTTCGGCAGCTGCATTCAAAAACGCCTGGCCATCCGGAGGTGGGCATCACCCCGGGTGTTGAGACCACCACGGGCCCGCTTGGCCAAGGCATTAGTAATGCGGTCGGCATGGCCTTGGCTGAGCGATTACTGGCCGCCCAATTTAATCAGCCCGGCTTTGATCTGGTGGACCACTTTACGTACGCGTTTCTCGGCGATGGCTGTCTGATGGAAGGCATCTCCCATGAGGCCTGCTCATTGGCCGGTGTCTGGGGCTTATCCAAACTCATTGCGCTGTATGACGATAACGGCATTTCGATTGATGGTCAGGTGGATGCCTGGTTTCGTGACGACACCCGACAACGTTTTCTGGCCTACGGCTGGAATGTGCTGGGCCCGATCGACGGCCATGATGTAGAAGCTGTCCGTGATGCCATCGCCCAGGCCCGCCAGTGGGCCATCAAGGGCAAGGATGGCCGGCTGGCCCCCACTCTCATCATCTGTAAGACCCAGATCGGCAAGGGCTCACCGAACCGTGCCAATACCGCCAAGGCCCATGGTGAGGCCCTGGGTGAGGAAGAGATCGCGCTGACCCGCCAATCGATGGACTGGCCTTATCCGGCCTTTGAAATTCCCGCCGATGTGAAAGCAGATTGGAATGCGAACGCGCATGGCGCGGAGTGTGAGTCCAAGTGGAATGCGCTCTTCTCGCGTTATGCGGCCGCCTACCCGGAGCAGGCAAAAGAATTTCAGCGCCGCATGCGGGGCGACTTGCCACAGGACTTCGCCGCCAAAACCCAGGCCCTGATTCAACGATTGGCCGCCGAGAAGCTGACTGTGGCGAGCCGCAAGGCCTCGCAAATCATGCTGGATGATCTTGGCCCGCGAGTGCCCGGCATGCTGGGCGGTTCTGCGGATCTGACGGGATCGAATCTGACGAACTGGAAGGGTGTGGCCGCCCTGCGTGTTGATGCAAAAGGCGCGATGACGGCTGGCGAACACATTAATTACGGCGTCCGTGAATTTGGCATGGCCGCGGTGATGAATGGCATTGCCCTTCACGGCGGATTTATTCCTTATGGCGGAACATTTTTAACCTTCTCGGACTACAGCCGCAATGCGATCCGCATGGCCGCATTGATGAGGATTCGCGTGATTCATGTCTTCACACATGACTCGATCGGCCTGGGAGAAGACGGCCCGACCCATCAGCCGGTCGAGCATCCATCGGCCCTGCGGCTCATTCCGAATCTGCATGTCTGGCGGCCCGCTGATGCAGTCGAGACGGCGATCGCCTGGAAGGCTGCGGTGCAGCGGCAGGATGGGCCGACTGCACTTTTGCTGTCGCGTCAAAATCTTGCGCCGCAGGTGTCGGATTCTGAACTGGCCCATAACATCGAAAAAGGCGGCTATGTGCTGTCATCGGATCGTCGGCCGGAGATTGTGCTGATGGCCACCGGATCCGAGCTCGCATTGGCAGTCTCAGCGGCTGGCCAGCTGCGCGGCCAGGGCGTTAGCGTGCGCGTGGTCTCAGTCCCGTCGACCACCGTGTTCGATCAGCAGTCGATTGCCTATAAGCAGTCCGTGCTCCCGCCGGAGATTCCGCGGGTAGCAGTCGAGGCCGGGGTGACGGATTTCTGGTGGAAATATCAGCCGGCTGCAGTGCTGGGCCTAGACCGCTACGGCGAGTCAGCACCTGCCGGTGAGTTATTTAAAGTGTTTCGGATTACAGCCGATGAGCTGGTGGCCACCGCCAATGCGGTGCTGGGCCGGCCATCGCGATGAGCCCATTGAAAAGTTTTCTCTGAATGAACAAAGGAGCGTAAGGCAATGACGATCAGAGTCGCAATCAATGGTTATGGGCGTATTGGCCGCAATGTGCTGCGGGCCCACTACGAAGGGGGCAAGCGGCACGATATTCAAATTGTGGCCATCAATGACCTGGGCGACCCGAATACCAATGCACACCTTACCCGCTATGACACCGCCCACGGAAAATTTCCGGGCACGGTGGCGGTGGAGGGCGAGCATATGGTGGTCAATGGCGATCGCATTCGTGTGCTGGCCAATCGCAATCCCGCTGAGCTGCCCTGGGGCGAGCTTGGCGTAGATGTGGTGATGGAGTGCACCGGATTTTTTACGAGCAAAGAAAAAGCTGCGGCCCATCTACGGGGTGGTGCAAAGAAAGTCATCATTTCAGCGCCGGGCGGAAAAGATGTCGATGCGACGGTCGTCTATGGTGTTAACCAAGGCGTGCTCAAGGCCGCCCACACTGTGATTTCAAATGCCTCCTGCACCACCAACTGCCTGGCGCCAGTGGCCAAGGTCCTGCATGAAAAAGTGGGCATCGAGAGCGGGCTGATGACCACCATCCATGCCTACACGAATGACCAGGTGCTGACCGATGTCTACCACGAGGATCTTCGGCGGGCCCGCTCGGCAACCATGTCAATGATTCCCACAAAAACTGGCGCTGCCGCAGCGGTGGGCCTGGTCTTGCCGGAGCTCAATGGCAAATTGGATGGCTTCGCAATGCGTGTCCCGACCATCAATGTGTCGGTGGTGGACCTGAGTTTTGTTGCCAAAAAAGCCACCAGCGTGGATGAAATCAATGCCATGATGAAACAAGCGGCAGAAGGCGAATTAAAAGGAGTCTTGGGTGTGAACACGGATCCCCTGGTGTCGGTCGACTTTAACCACGATCCACGGTCGAGCATTTTTGATGCGACCCAGACCCGGGTCTCGCCCGATGGCCGGCTGGTCAAGATCCTGTCTTGGTATGACAACGAATGGGGCTTTTCGAACCGCATGCTGGATACAACAATTGCCCTGATGGCGGCACGCTAGATGGCACAACTTCCCCGCGCTACCAAGATTGTGGTAACACTTGGCCCGGCGAGCTCTTCGCCGGAGATGATTGAAAAGCTGATTCAGGCGGGAGTCAATGTGGTCCGCCTGAATTTCTCGCACGGTACTGCCGATGATCATCGCAGTCGCGCGGCGCTCGTGCGGGCTGCCGCGGAGCGACTGGGCGTAGACATTGGTGTGCTGGTCGATCTCCAGGGGCCGAAGATTCGGGTGGGGAAGTTCGCTGAAGGCAAGGTCACACTTGCTTCCGGCGCATCGTTTACCTTTGATCTGGATTGCACACTCGGTGATGCGCAGCATGTGGGCCTGGACTATCAAGAGCTCGTCAACGATGTCTCCGCTGGCGATACCCTGCTCTTAAACGATGGCCAGATGTCGATGCGGGTAGAAAAAGTCACCCCCAGAACCATTGCCTGCACTGTGATTGAGGGCGGCGTGCTTTCGGATCGTAAGGGCATCAATCGGCTTGGCGGTGGACTGTCTGCGCCTGCACTTACCGAAAAAGACATGGCCGATATCCGGGTGGCAGCCGAACTTGAGGCGGATTTTCTGGCGGTCTCATTTCCGAAAGATGCTGCCGATCTCACCTTGGCACGACGCTTAATGCAGGCGGCTGGCGGCCGCGCGGCGATCGTGGCCAAGATCGAGCGGGTTGAGGCGATTGATAACCTTCAGGCCATTATTGATGCCGCAGATGCCATCATGGTGGCACGCGGAGATTTGGCCGTCGAAGTGGGTGATGCCGCAGTGCCAGCGCTGCAAAAGCGCATGATTCGCATGGCACGGGAATCCAATCGCGTCACCATTACCGCCACGCAGATGATGGAGTCGATGATTCATTCACCGGTTCCGACCCGGGCCGAGGTCTCAGATGTGGCCAATGCAGTACTGGACGGCTCGGATGCGGTGATGCTTTCGGCTGAGACTGCGAGCGGCAGTTTTCCGGTGCAGACGGTGCAGGCCATGGCCCGCGTCTGCCTGGAGGCCGAGAAGTCAGAGCCGATTACGCTGGAGTCTGATTTTCTGGATCGCACTTTTGACCGTGTGGATCAGTCAATTGCGATGGCCTCGCTTTTTACTGCACGGCACCTGAAGGTAAAGGCGATTGCCTCACTCACCGAATCGGGATCGACAGCGCTGTGGATGTCACGGTTAAATTCCGGTGTACCCGTGTATGCACTCACGCCCGTTCCGGCCAGCCGCCGCCGCATGGCACTCTACCGTGATGTCACGCCAGTGTTCTTTGATTATCACTCTCGAGAGCGCGAGGAGGTTTTGCGTGAGGCCGAGCAACGGCTGGTGGATGAGGGAGTGATCACGGCCGATGACCTCTTGATCATCACAATTGGTGAGCCGATCGGCCAATCGGGTGGCACTAACACCATGAAAATCGTGCGTGTGACCGCTAAGCCGCGGGCGGGCAGTAAGGCTGCTGGCAAGTGAAGGCCGGTTTCATACGCGTTTGAATAATTAAAAAGACGTCTGGGTAAGGAAGGAGAGACGAATGCCCCTGGTATCAATGAGACAGCTGCTCGACCATGCCGCTGAGCACAACTACGGAATTCCTGCGTTTAATGTCAATAACCTAGAGCAGGTGCAGGCCATTATGGAGGCGGCTGCCGAGGTGAACGCGCCGGTCATCATGCAGGGCTCGGCGGGCGCACGAAAATATGCGGGCGAGCCCTTTTTAAAGCATCTGATTGAGGCGGCCATCGAGGCCTATCCACATATTCCAATCGTGATGCATCAGGATCATGGCCAGAGCCCTGATGTCTGCAAGGGCGCGATTGGCTTGGGATTTTCGAGCGTCATGATGGATGGATCACTGGAGTCAGACGGCAAGACCATTGCGAGCTATGACTACAACGTGGCGGTGACCAAGACGGTCGTGGAGTTGGCCCACGCCACTGGCGTGACCGTCGAGGGAGAGCTGGGATGTCTGGGCTCGCTGGAGACCATGCGGGGTGATAAGGAAGATGGCCATGGCACCGAGGCCACCATGACACGCGACCAGCTGCTGACTGACCCCGAGCAGGCGGCGGATTTTGTAAAACGTACCCAGCTCGATGCCTTGGCCATCGCGATTGGCACAAGCCATGGCGCCTATAAGTTCACACGCAAACCAACGGGCGATATTCTTGCCATCGATCGCATTAAAGAAATCAATAAGCGCATTCCCAATACCCACCTGGTGATGCATGGCTCATCGTCGGTGCCGCAGGAAATTCTTGCTGAGATCCGCCGTTATGGCGGCAACATTAAAGAGACCTATGGTGTTCCGGTAGAAGAAATCCAAGAGGCCATCAAGTACGGTGTTCGCAAAATCAATATCGATACCGATATTCGGCTTGCCATGACGGCTGCGATTCGCAAGACCATGGCCGAGGATCCTTCGAAGTTTGATCCCCGCGATTTTCTCAAGCCCGCCCGCGCGGCAGCGAAAAGCATCTGCATGGAGCGCTATCAGCAATTTGGCGCTGCAGGGCAGGCCAGCAAGATCAAGCCGCTGCCGCTTTCCGAAATCGCCCAACGGTATAAATCGGGCGCCCTGACCCAGACAGTGCTGTAGATTGGGCCTGGCGAATTCTGTGATTCCAGCAAAACTCCAGAGTCAAATTCGGTCCCTGCCCCTGGTCTCGCGCGGCAAGGTCCGCGATATCTACGCGGTGGGTAAAGATAAGCTGCTCATGGTGGCAACCGATCGGATCTCTGCATTCGATGTCATCATGGGCCGGCCAATTCCGGATAAGGGCGTGGTGCTGACACGGCTGTCGGATTTCTGGTTTGCCCGACTGGCCAAGATCATCCCCAACCATCTGACCGGCATCGATCCCGAGTCGGTGGTAACCCAGGCCGAAGTGGAGCAGGTCCGTGGCCGTGCTGTGGTGGTGAAGCGTTTAAAGCCCGTGCCCGTTGAGGCGGTCGTGCGGGGCTATTTGATTGGCTCGGGATGGAAAGACTATCAACAGACAGGCGCTGTCTGCGGCATTCAGCTTCCCAAAAAATTAAAGCTTGCGGCACGGCTGCCGGCCCCCATCTTTACGCCTGCGCACAAGGCCGAGGCCGGCGCGCATGATGAAAACATCAGCTTTGAGCAGATGGTCCGGCAAATTGGAAAGCCGCTGGCGACCAAGATTCGCGATGTCAGTCTAAAGCTTTATCAGGCCGCAAGCGACTACGCGCTAGAGCGCGGCATCATTATTGCGGATACAAAATTTGAATTCGGTCTGGATAAAAAAGGTGTGCTGCACCTGATGGACGAGGTACTGACCGCAGACTCATCGCGATTCTGGCCGGCTGATGGCGTGGTGGAAGGCGCCAGCCCTCACAGTTTTGATAAGCAATTTGTTCGTGATTATCTCGAGACCCTCGATTGGGATAAGGCGCCGCCTGCCCCAGCCCTGCCGGATCATGTGGTGGAGCGCACGGCCGAGAAATATCGTGAGGCCTTGTTTCGAATTGCGGGCGTGCGGCTGCCCCTGGTGGGTGTTGTCATGGGCTCTCAATCCGACTGGGAGGTCATGCGGCATGCAGTTGCGATTCTTGATCAATTCGGGATACCGCATGAGGCCCGAGTTGTCTCGGCCCATCGCATGCCGGATGCGCTTTATGCCTACGCGGAATCGGCCCAGGCCCGGGGCCTGCGGGGCATCATTGCCGGCGCTGGAGGCGCGGCCCATCTGCCCGGAATGCTTGCAGCGAAAACCACAGTACCGGTGTTCGGGGTTCCCGTGCCATCGAAATATCTGCGTGGAGAGGACTCTCTTTATTCGATCGTTCAGATGCCCAAGGGTGTTCCGGTGGCGACATTTGCAATTGGCGAGGCCGGCGCAGCCAATGCGGCCTTGCATTTGATCGCCACGCTCTCGACCCAGGATGAACATCTGCGCAGCCGGCTTGCTGCTTACCGTCGCGATCAGACCCAGGCAGCCCACTCCATGAATGCCTCGCTCGCCCGCGCATGATCGGATTGGTGGGCGGTGGTCAGCTGGGGCGGATGATGATCCAGGCGGCCCATCGTCTGGGTGAGCAGGTCACCGTACTTGACCCTGATGGCCAAGGGCCCGCAGCGCAGATTGCCGATGCGGTCATCAGCCGGGACTACGATGACAAAAAAGGGCTGGATCAACTTGCGCGCACGTGCGCCTCGTTTACCACTGAATTTGAAAATGTTCCGGCGGAGTCTTTACGTTATCTCGCACGGTTTGGCGCGACCCGGCCCGATGGTCGATGTGTCGCAGTTGCCCAGGACCGTATTGATGAGAAGCGATTTATCGCCGCCTGCGGAGTCGATGTGGTGCCGCATGCGGTGATCACACGACTGGAAGATTTTGATGATCTGCCCGCATCGCTTTTCCCCGGAATCCTGAAGTCAGCCCGCTTAGGTTATGACGGCAAGGGCCAGCAGAAGGTCCATAGCGTTACAGAAGCAAGATCTGCCTGGTCAGCGATGGGATCAGTTGCCTGTGTTCTTGAAAAGCGTGTTGCGCTTGAGCGCGAGATTTCGGTGATTGTCGCGCGGGATATGCAGGGTGAGATGGCGGTATTTCCGGTTGGTGAAAATATTCATCGCAATGGCATATTGGCCGTGACCCGCGTGCCCGCTGCGATTGGCGATGACTTGGCAGAGCATGCCCGTCAGGCGGCCTGCCGAATTGCACAGACGATGGAGTACGTGGGTGTCTTGTGTATTGAATTTTTCGTGCTCTCGGGCGGGCGCCTCATGGCCAATGAGATGGCGCCGCGGCCGCATAACAGCGGCCATCACAGCATTGAGTCCTGCGCCACAAGCCAGTTTGAGCAGCAGGTCAGAATTTGTGTTCAGAAGCCCTTGGGCAGCACCGCATTAACGTCACCGGCGGTGATGCTCAATGTGCTGGGGGATGCCTGGTTTAAGTCTTCCGATCAGCCAAGCGAGCCCGACTGGCAGGCGGTGCTGGCAGAGCCCGATGTGGCGTTGCATTTGTACGGAAAATCCGATCCAAGGCCCGGCCGCAAAATGGCCCATGTCACGTGCCTGGGATCCACATTGCCGCAGGCCTTGGAGCGCGCCCGACATGTGGCGGACATTCTTGGCCTGGATGTTGGTGATGGCCTTGCCTAAATCGGATTCGGCTGTGCCTGCGGTCCTCTTGGCCGATCATGCGGCCTCGATTGCCGAGGCGGCCCGGGCATTGGCTGCGGGCCATCTGGTAGCGCTACCGACAGAGACGGTCTATGGCCTGGGGGCAGATGGATTAAATCCGCAGGCCGTGATGCGAATTTTTAAAGCCAAAGGCCGGCCCTCGGATCATCCCGTCATTTTGCATGTGGCTGACCTTGACCATGCGAAATCCTTAAGCGCATCTTGGCCAGCGTCTGCCGATCTTTTGGCCAGGGCGTTTTGGCCAGGGCCGCTTACGATGATTCTGAAGCGGGCCGATTGTGTTTTGGATCTGGTGTCCGGCGGGCAGGACACTGTGGGTATTCGCATGCCATCACATCCTTCGGCCCGTGCATTGCTTGCTGCGTTTTCCGCCTGCGGAAGTGGCGTGATCGCTGCGCCATCGGCCAATCGATTCGGCGCTGTAAGCCCGACGCAGGCTGCCCATGTGCTTGCAGGTATCGGGCCATGGTTAAGTCAAGAGGATCGAATCCTGGATGGCGGTGCCTGTACAGTCGGAGTGGAGTCGACGATTGTGGATCTCAGCGGGCCATCACCACGGCTGCTTCGGCCCGGGGGAATTTCTGCAGAGCGCATCGCCACGGTGTTGGGATTGCCGGCTGCCGCTTTGCGCGACTTACAGGCGGCGCACTCGACCGTGCCGCGGGTCTCGGGCAGCCTGCAGTCTCACTATGCGCCCCGCGCAGTTGCGCAACTTGTGGCCTCGGGGGAGCTTGCGAAGGCAGCACAAAAGATTATTGAAACGCGGCCGGGCCAACATGTCATCGGCCTGTGGCGATCGACGGTCGGAGCGCCAATCGCCGGAGTGGAGATCTGGCCCATGCCAGAGGATCCCGAGGCCTATGCCCGGCTGCTGTATTGCTGCCTGCATGATGCAGATGCAGCAGGTGCTGATTATTTATTGATTGAGACACCGCCATCGGATCCCCGCTGGGAGGCGGTGGCAGATCGTCTGATGCGGGCCTGTGCTGCCCGGTAGCGGCGTATCGCGCTAGTAGACCGCTTTTGCGCAGAGCTTGGGAAGCTTTGCAAAAAGTCGTTGTGCAGCTTGGTGCCGTGCATCCTGCTCTGCACTGACGGTGTCGCGTTGGGCGGCGGACCAAATCGACTGCGGAAAGTAGGGATCATCATGCCAGCGGGGGATGATGTGCCAATGCATGTGCGGCATCTGATTGCCAAGACTGGCGATATTGATCTTGGTGGGCTTGAGCTCTTGGCGAATCGATTCATCAATGACCTGCAGCAGGCTAAAGAGCTGTTCGCGCTCCGGCTTTGCGAGCCATGACAGTTCAGTGACATGCCGATTCACAATCAAGCGCAGAAAGCCAGGTGATGTCGCTGTGCTGGCATCGATCAGCCGCCAGAAGGCGCCGCGCCAGATCACCGTCTCTTGTTCGGGCACACATAAACCGCAGTCGGATCGTGGCGCCGAAGAGGGCTCATCTTTATCGGACTTCATAAGGATTGAGAGAATCGACATCGATGATTTTCCTTATCGGCCGGAGCAGTGGGCGCCGCTTGCCGCCTCACCACTGCCCAGCGCCAGGGCGGGGGGTTCGACCCGATAACCATAGGGCGAGTGCTGAAGATCAAGCGCAATGCATGCGACTGCCAGCAGCCAAAAAATAATGACGCCGCGGCTCATGCGATGCCTGCCTTGGCCCGCGCGCGAACGCCGACGATTGAGCCGAGAAATGCGCAGGCAAACCAGACCCAGCCGTGCAAGCTGGCAGAGGCGATGCCGCCAAGGTAGCCCCCGACATTGCAGCCAAATGCGAGCCGCGAGCTATAGCCCATGATCAGGCCGGCTGCAATGCTGATCAGCAATGCAGACGCTGCAGGCCAGCGGGGTTTCTGGGGGGATTTCAAATTCCATCGATCGGCAATCAGCGCACCATAGAGCAGCCCGATGTTGGTGACCGAGGTGACGTCCCAGAGAACGGGCTCAAGCAGCCGTTCGGCATGTGGTGCCGCGCCCCAGAATGCATCCTGACTTAAGTCGACACCGAGAGCGCTCGCAATCTTTGCGCCCCAAAGCCCCAGGCCATACACAATGCCCCAGGGCTGACCGGCAACCACGAGGTGCGCGGCATAAACAAGGGCAATTGCAACCGCACCCCAGAGCCAGCGTTTCGGAATCGGTGGCAGGGATCTTCCGCGGGACTTGTGATGATGGGCCGAGACAGCGATGCTGACAAATGCAATCAGCAAGCACAGGCCAATCGTGATGAGTAGCGCGGGGACAAGACCAAGTTGCGCGATCAAATTAACGGGCTCATTGGGCTGTGCATGGTCGATGACATTCAGTGGCCCACCCAGTTCAGTCCACGCGGGAAGGTGGGAGGCGCCAAAGAAACTGCCAACAATAAACGCCGGCAGTACCGCCCATGAGGTGGGTGAAGAGGCTCCTGCTTTATACAACGTGCCCGAGCCGCAGCCATCGGCGAGCTGCATCGTAAAACCAAACACAAGGGCTCCGAGCATTAGGCCCCAGGTGATGGGCGCCAGGGCGCCCGCCATCTCTTCGCTGGCGTGGACGAGAAGCGGAAAAGCCAGTAGCGCAGACAGCGACAGCAGCAGCATCTGACCTGCCATTCCCCAGGGATCGCGTTCAGTGACGAGCTTCCGCCAGCCCGTTGCAAATCCAAATCGCGCGCTACTTAAGGCCGCGCCAAAGCCAAGTCCGAGTAACAGAAGTAGGCCGGCGCGGATTCCAGCAAACCAAGTGATGGCGAGCCACGCCAAGAGCGCCGGAAGAATGAGCAGCAGTCGTTGCATCGGATCGAGGCGGCTGCTATCGCTTCAGATTATCGACAGAGTCTTTAAGCTGCTGCTTTAAGACCGACGCCCGAGAGGGCTCGTTGTCCATGGGGTTTCGGCTCTTTGACCAGGAAACGGTGGACTCTGGATAGAGCTTGATATTGCGCTGGCCGAGAAGCTGTGTGAGCACAAACCAGGTGGTCGCACTCCAGTGGCCGGTATTACAAAAGGTGATGAGCTCTTGGTCGCCGATCAGTCCTGCATTTTTAGCAATAGATTCGAGCTGATCACGTGACAAGAGCTTACTGGTATTGAGCTGAAACCATTCTTCATGATCATGGTTTTTTGCGCCCGGAAGTGTGCCCGCTCTGGGCGACGATGGATGCTTGTCTTCGCCAAGGAAGTAGTCTTCCGGCCGGGAATCAGAGAGCAGGAATTTTTTCCCGGATGCGCGATTGCGAATGAGCCCGGCAATCTCGTTTGTGGTTGCGATCTGCGTGCGATCCAGTTTCACCGAGATGCCGCTTGTGGCCGGTGTGTTCTTGGTCGTTTCGATCGGATAGCCGAGTGCTCCCCAGGCGCCCAGACCCCCCTCGAGAATTGAGATGCGCTTTAAGCCTGCCAGATGCAGTGTCCAGAAGAGTCGGGCGGCGCCGCCAAAGTCGCTGGCATCGGATCCCACCGGCGCGATCACGATGTGGGCCTGCGTATCGATGCCCCATTTTCGAAATAGCTGGCTGAGCTCCTGATCCGAGAGTACGCGGCCCGGATTTTTCTCTGGCCCGCGAATTGACGAGTACGGGGCGGCGATCGCGCCAGGAATATGGCCGGCATCATAGTTTGGAGTTTTACCATCGCCCTGCATGAGCTCACGGATATCGAGAATCCGTAGGTTGGCCTTCTTATCGATCAGGACTTTCAAGGCCGCTGGCGTAATGATCGGCGCGACCGACTCGGCAGTCGCAGCCGCGCTGGCCGGCTGGGCCTGGGCCCTGAACGGGTGTAGGCAGAGCATCGCCGCCACTGCCAGACAGCACACCAGCGCCTGCAGCGCATGGGCTGCGCGTCGGGGGTTGGGCATCTGGAGCTCAAAAGGTGCGGCTTGCGACATCATGGCAGACTCACATTTATTACGATATTGGTATGTGTGCTGAATCGAGCGGACCTGCGGCACACAGGTCTGAGGATACGTGAAATCGGATGCGAGTCCATTCAGAATCTGAAATCTCGCTAAGACAAGGGGTGGTGATGACACAGCAGCAGACAGCAATTTTTGGGGGCGGGTGTTTCTGGTGCCTGGAGGCTGTTTTTCAGGATCTGCGCGGCGTGTCGGCCGTACGCTCAGGCTATATGGGGGGCCACCTGGCCAGCCCAAGTTATGAGCAGGTCTGTGGCAAAAGCACTGGCCATGCCGAGGTCGTGCGTATCGAATTTGATTCAGCAGTCATTCGCTACGACCAGTTGCTGGATGTCTTTTTTGCAATTCATGATCCGACCACACCGAATCGACAGGGCAATGATGTCGGGCCCCAGTACCGTTCGGTGATTTTTGCACTCAGTGCCGAGCAGCTCGCGAGTGCCCGCGACAAGATTGCTCAAGTGGCCGCGCAATGGTCTGCACCGATCGTGACCCAGCTGATTGCGACCTTCGATGAATATGGCCAGCCGATTACGGGACTTGAGGCGTGTTTTTGGCCGGCCGAGGATGAGCATCATAACTACTTTAAGCGCAATCCCTCGCAGGGCTATTGCGCATTTGTCGTGGCACCAAAAGTCATGAAAGCAAGGTCGGCCTTCGCCGCACTCATGGCCGAGCGTTAAGGCGCAAGCCGCTCAATCACCCAGTCGGCATCCGATGACCAGCGCTCCGGCCGACGATAGCGCAGCCGATCATGAAGACGAGAGCGTCGGCCTTGCCAGAATTCGAATTCATCAGGGTTAAGCCGATAGCCGCCCCAATGTTCGGGCTTGGGTGGATCGATCGACGATTCCGCAGGAAATGCCTCCTGCAGATTTTTCTGCCGTACTTCAAGCCATTCACGGTTGGGAATCACCTCACTCTGGGGTGAGGCCCAGGCGCCCAGACGGCTTGAGAGCGGCCGTGATCGAAAGTAGTCCTCAGATTCCTGGTCCGATATTTTTTCAACAGCGCCCTCGATGCGAACCTGCCGTTCAAGTTCGGGCCAGAAAAAGACCAGGCTGGCATAGGGATGGGCGGCCAGTGCCTGGCCCTTTCGGCTTTGGTAGTTTGTAAAAAATGTAATGCCCGCTGCATCAATGCCCTTGATCAACACAATACGGCCCGATGGCCGGCCACTGGGATCCACTGTGCACAAGGTCATCGCATTGGGCTCCAGCACCTCGGCCTTGATGGCTTCCTGAAACCAGCGTTCGAACTGGGCTACCGGATCCGCGGCGACATCAGTGATATCCAGCGCCGCCTGGGCATATTCCTTGCGAAGATTTGCAAGCCGTTGTGGATTGGAGGTGGGGGCTGTCATGGGCGGGGCAGAAGAGTGTAGCGAGGATTAAGCAAGCGCATTCGGTAAAGAAAACGGTGCATTTAAAGGGGCCAGCATGGATTCAATCTGCTCTGCCGTATTCATGAGCGCATCATCGCCTGCCCAGGGGCCGACGAGCTGCAGTCCGACCGGCAGCGGCAGCTGCTGTGGCGATGGCTGGGCAAAGCCACCGGGCAGCGAAAGCGCTGGCAGGCCGGCTACCGAAAAAATAAAGTTTGACGCCAGCCAATCCACATAAGTCTCGAGCCGCTGGCCATCGATTTCTGAAACATAGGCCGTCTCAAGATCAAAGGGCAGCACCTGGTTGGTGGGCCCGGCAAGGGCATCAAGACGGTGGGACTGCATGTAGTCTTCCAGCTGCCTGCGGGCGGCCGACCGGAGTTTTTCCGCATGGGCGATCTCAGCGGCGGTCAGTTTGAGGCCCTGCTCGATATTCCACACGACAGTATCTTTGAGCTGGTCGCGGTGCGTGGCGTAAAGCCCCCCGAGCTCAGCAACAAAAAATAATCCACGCAGCGTGAGAAAGGCCTGGCGCATCTCGGGCAGCTTTGGAAAGCCCTCGATGATCTCCACCCCGTTTGCCGCGAGTGCTTTAACGCAGGCCTGCATCTGATGGCGGACTTCTCGCTGCACGGGCAGCCCACCCCAGTCACTCGAAAATCCAATGCGCAGTTTCTTGCGCTTTGTGCCCAGTGCCTTACGCAACTGCGATTCACGATGGCGTTGCGCGCACCATTGATCGAGACTTTTATTTGGTGTGCAGCTGGCAGGATCAAAAATGGCGGTAAATAACTCGCGAAGGTCCGCCACTGAACGGGCCATCGGGCCCACCACACTCAATGTATTAAAAGGATTCGCACCGCTTTGCAGCCGGGGCTCGAGATGACTGGAGGGCCGTAGGCCGACAACCGCACAAAAGCTCGCTGGATTTCGCAACGAGGCGGCCAGATCGGATCCATCGGCCAGCATCACCATGCCGCACCGTAATGCGACAGCGCTACCACCGCTGGATCCGCCGCATGTGCGGCTGAGATCCCAGGGATTGCGGGTCGCACCAAAGACCCGATTAAAGGTCTGTGATCCGGCGGCGAACTCGGGCGTGTTGGATTTGCCAATCAATAGTGCGCCCGCCTGACGAATGCGCGCAACGATCTCTACATCTTTCGCGGGCCTGTGCTGTGCGTAAATCGGACTTCCATAGGTGGTGAGGACCCCCTCGGTCTCAAAAATATCTTTGGCACAGTAGGGCAGGCCCGCCAGCGGGCCGACTGCGGCAGACCGCCTGCCGGTTCGTCCGGCCGACAGCAGTTTGTCGAGCCTTTTGGCTTCGCCTTCGGCCCGATCCAGGCAGAGGGTTGGCAATGCGTTGAGGCTGGAGTTTAGCCTGGCCACGGCCTGGCGGTGTTCCTTGAGGAGTTCTTGGCAGGAAATCTCCCCTCGGGCCAGCAGTCTGCGTGTGGAGGCGATATCACGGTCCGGCCGAGAGCCGCTTGCAGCCTTGGGCTTACGGGATTTGGGGGCTGTCTTGGCGGCTGGCATGGCCCCATTTTAGGTGGTTATGGGGGATCAGTTTTGGGTTAGTTTGTCGATCCCCTGACCGAGATGTCCATTGATTGTTTTAATCAATGAAAAAGAAACTTTCAATTGGACTTGTCTAAATTGAGGACCTAGGATGCGGTTTGTTCGCTAACGCATTCCTGGCCAGTCTGGCCCGGGATCGCGTTGGGAGCACCGGTGCAATTCCCGTTGCAATGTTGTTAATCGAAAAGGAGAAGTGAACATGCCTCAACTGAAAGGAACCAAGACTCACCAGCATCTGAAAGATGCGTTTGCCGGTGAGAGCCAGGCCAATCGCCGTTACCTCTACTTCGCGAACAAGGCTGACGTCGAGGGCTATACCGAAGTCGCTTCGCTGTTTCGCTCGACCGCAGAAGGCGAGACTGGTCATGCCCATGGCCATCTGGACTATCTGGCCCAGGTCGGAGACCCCGCCACTGACATGCCGATCGGCGACTCTGCCTCCAACCTGAAGTCTGCGGTTGCTGGCGAGACCCACGAGTACACCGACATGTATCCCGGCATGGCCAAAGATGCCCGTTCCGAGGGCTTTGACGAGATCGCCGACTGGTTTGAGACGCTGGCCAAGGCCGAGCGCTCACATGCCAACAAGTTCCAGAAGGCACTTGACGCACTGGCTGCCTAATTCAGTTCGCGCAAGCAGCTGATCTGCAGGGCCTCGGCGAGTGCCAGGGCCCTGCGGAGCAAATGTTTGAATGTTTGATTACTAAAGAAAGCAAGCTATGTCAGCACGTGAGGGTTCATTAGAGGCGCCGACCCGGCATCCCATTGACTGGAAAAGCAAGGAGTTTTATGACGAGGCCTCCTGCTTTACCGAAATGGAGCGGGTTTTTGATATCTGCCATGGCTGCCGCCGTTGCGTCAGCCTCTGCAATTCATTTCCCCGGCTCTTTGATCTGATTGATGAGGGCCCAACCGGTGAGATAGATGGCGTGCCGAAGGAGAAATACTGGGAGGTGGTCGACCAGTGCTACCTCTGCGATGTCTGCTACATGACCAAGTGCCCGTATGTGCCGCCCCACCCCTGGAACCTTGATTTTCCGCATTTGATGCTGCGGGCCAAGGCGATCCAGTTTAAAAAAGGAACACCCACCAAGTTTCGTGACTCGGTGCTCTCCAATACATCCGCCAACGGAAAGCTCGCCTCGATCCCGATCGTCGTGCAGACCGTTAACGCACTGGCCAAGAATAAGACCGCCCGTGCGCTGGGCGAGAAGATGCTGGGCGTCCACAAAGAGGCCTGGCTGCCAGAGTTCTCATCCAAGCCCTTTGAGAAGACCGCTGCGGTTTCGCAGCCCCTTGCAGTGAAGGCGGGCGCGAAGACGGCTGGCAAGGTAGCGATCTATTCGACCTGCTATGTGAACTGGAATGAGCCGGGCATCGGGCATGATCTGATCAAGGTCTTAAAGCACAACGAGATCCCGTATGTGGTGGTGGAAAAGCAGGCCTGCTGCGGCATGCCCAAGCTTGAGCTGGGAGATCTTGAGTCGGTGGAGGCCCTGGCCAAGCAGAACCTTCCCGTGCTCGCCCGCCTGGCACGCGAGGGCTACGCCATCATGACGCCGATTCCCTCCTGCACGCTGATGTTTAAGCAGGAGATTCCGTTAATGTTTCCCAACGATGCCGATGCCCAAGCGGTGAAGGCCGCCATGGTGGATCCGTTTGAGTACTTCGTGAATCGTCACAAAGATGGCCTGCTGAAGACCGATTTCAAGCAGGGCCTTGGAAATGTGTCGTATCACATCGCCTGCCACCTGCGGGTACAAAACGTGGGCCAAAAGACACGAGAGATGCTCGAGATGGTGCCGGACACCGCAGTCAACACCGTGGAGCGCTGCTCTGGCCATGCTGGAACATGGGGCGTTAAAAAAGAATTTCATGACATCGCAATGAAGATTGGCCGTCCGGTGTTTCGCCAGATGGCCGAGCACCCGAAGGCCAACAACGGCCAGGGCGGTGAACCCGATGTGGTGGCCTCTGACTGTCAGCTGGCCGGCCATCACATTGAGCAGGGAATGGCGGGAAAGGCCGACGGTAAGGTGGCCCACCCATTGTCGTTATTGGCGCAGGCCTACGGAATTTAAGCAAGGAGGTAATGGAGAATGAGCATGGCACAAATTTCACGAGATTCACTCTGGACCCTGGAGCACTACGCGCGGATCCGCAATCAGTTTCGTCAGGAGGTGATTGCACACAAGCGTATTCGCCAGGTCGCTTTGGGCGAGCACATCACATTGTTTTTTGAAGATGAAAAAACGATTCGTTATCAGATCCAAGAGATGCTGCGGATTGAGAAGACCTTTGAGGAATCAGGCATTCAAGATGAGCTGGATGCCTACAACCCACTGATTCCGGATGGCCGTAACTTCAAGTGCACGATGATGATTGAGTATCCGAACCCCGAGGTCCGCAAGACGGAGCTTGCAAAGCTCAAGGGTGTTGAGGATCGGGTCTGGGTTCAGGTCGAGGGCCGCGAGAAAGTCTTTGCGATCGCCGACGAGGACCTCGAGCGAGAAAACGAAGAAAAGACATCTTCGGTGCATTTCATGCGATTCGAACTCGACGAGGACATGGCCGGCGCGCTGAAATATGGCGTGGGCCTGGCCATGGGTGTCGATCACCCCAGCTACAACGTGGTGGTGGATCCTATCGCCGCAGAAACGCGGGCCTCGCTGGTCAGGGACCTCGCTTAAGATAAAATTCGGTTTTCAGATCACCGGTTAAAGGAAAAGACTGCAGTGAGTGCAAAAAATGTTCTTGGTGGCCCGCTTGCGCCCTGCAGCCTTGATCCCGTGACGGGCTTTTTTCGAGATGGCTGCTGCAATACGTCTTCTGAAGATTACGGCGGCCACACCATCTGCGCCCAGATGACCGATGCTTTTTTGGCATTTTCCAAGTCGCGTGGCAATGACCTCTCGACCCCAAATCCCGAGTATCGTTTTCCTGGCCTCAAGGCCGGCGATCGGTGGTGCCTTTGTGCCGCCCGCTGGCGCGAAGCTGCCGAGGCGGGCCTTGCACCGCCCGTGATTCTGGAATCCACGCATGCGCGGGCGCTCGAGGTCGTGGCGCTTGCTGATCTCGAGTACCACGCCCTGCAGACTGCTTAGCCGCGGGGCCTACCTGCGATAATCGCCGGATGCAATTCGAGATTCATCCGGTCACCGCGTTTCAGCAAAACTGCTCCTTGGTTGTCTGTCCGATTACCCAGCGGGCGGCCTTCGTGGATCCGGGCGGGGATATCGATCACCTTCAGGCGGTCGCCCAGCAGGCCGGGGTCACAATTGAAAAGATCCTGCTCACCCACGGCCATATTGATCACTGCGGCCAGGCGGGACTGCTGGCCCGGCAGCTCGGTGTGCCGATCGAAGGGCCGCATCAAGAAGATCAGTTCTGGATTGATCAGCTCAAGACCCAGGGCATGATGTTCGGTATGGCGGGGGCGGAGGCCTTTACGCCGGACCGCTGGCTTGCCGACGGCGATACGGTATCGGTGGGCCAGGAGACGATGCGTGTCATTCATTGCCCTGGCCACACGCCAGGCCACGTGGTCTTTATCAATGAGACGGACCGGCTGGCCTTTGTTGGGGATGTATTGTTTGCGGGTTCAATTGGGCGAACGGATTTTCCCCGTGGCAATCATCAGCAACTCATTGACTCGATTCGCGGAAAGCTATTTCCCTTGGGCGATGACATTGAGTTTGTGCCAGGCCATGGGCCCATGAGTACATTTGGAGAAGAGCGGCGCTCCAATCCATTTGTCGGAGAGTAGAGATGTCGAAATATCAGAAAGAAAAGGTACTGTGTGTCCATCATTGGAACGACAGCCTTTTTAGCTTCACCACCACACGCCGGCAGGGCCTACGCTTTCGTAATGGCCACTTTCTAATGATCGGCTTAGAAGTCGAGGGCAAGCCCCTGGTGCGGGCCTATAGCGTGGTCAGTCCCAACTACGAAGAGCACTTGGAATTTCTGAGCATTAAGGTGCCCAATGGCCCACTGACTTCGCGTCTGCAAAATATCAAGGTCGGCGATGAGATCCTGGTCAGCGAAAAGTCGGTCGGCACGTTGGTCATTGATGACTTAAAGCCTGGAAAACATCTCTATCTATTTAGCACGGGCACCGGCATTGCCCCCTTTCTGAGCATCATTCGCGATCCCGACACCTATGAGCGTTTCGAGCGGATCGTGCTGATTCATGGCGTACGGCTGGTGAGTGAGTTGGCCTATGGGGAGTATTTAAGAAACGAACTTCCCCAGCACGATTTTCTCGGCGAGATGGTGCGCGAGCAGCTGATTTATTACCCCACGGTGACACGCGAGGCCTTTACCCACACGGGCCGGCTCACCACAGCGATTCAGACTGGCCAGCTCTTTTCGGATATTGGCCTGCCGTCTCTTGATCCGACGGTGGATCGTGGCATGATTTGCGGCAGTCCCGCCATGCTCAAAGAGACCTCAGAGATGCTCGATCAGCTGGGATTTAAGGTCTCCCCAAGCCTTGGCAACCCGGGTGACTATGTCTTTGAGCGGGCCTTTGTTGAGAAGTAGCTTCCACTGCTAGATCGGAGTTGGTATGCCCAGCGATATTGAGATTGCGCAGAACGCATCGATGCTTAGCATCACGGAGATTGCTCAAAAGCGACTGGGTATTGCCGCCGAACACCTTGAGCCTTATGGCCGCTTCAAGGCCAAGGTCTCATTGCCATATCTGGAGTCTCTGAAAGACCTGCCCGATGGCAGACTCATTCTGGTGACGGCGATCAGCCCGACGCCAGCAGGCGAGGGCAAGACCACCACCACGGTGGGACTGGGCGACGCGCTGAACCACATTGGTAAAAAAGCAATGATTTGTTTGCGTGAACCTTCTCTTGGCCCAGTCTTTGGGGTTAAGGGTGGTGCTGCCGGCGGCGGACATGCCCAGATTGTGCCGATGGAAGATATCAACCTGCATTTCACTGGCGATTTTTCGGCGATTGCCCTGGCCAATAATCTTCTGGCTGCCCTGGTGGATAACCATATCTATCACGGTAACGTGCTGGGCATTGATAGCCGCCGTGTCCAGTGGAAGCGTGTGATGGATATGAATGACCGGGCCTTGCGAAAAATTGTCAATGGCCTGGGCGGCCCCGGCAACGGCGTGCCGCGTGAGGACAGCTTCGATATTGTGGTGGCCTCGGAAGTCATGGCGATTTTTTGCTTGGCCCGCTCGCTTGAGGATCTCAAGGCGCGGCTTGCCAATATCGTGGTGGCGTATACCCATGATCAGAAGCCGGTCCGTGCAAAAGACCTCAATGCCCACGGCGCGATGACGGTGCTATTAAAAGATGCTTTGGCCCCGAACCTGGTGCAGACCTTAGAAAATAATCCCGCCTTTGTTCATGGAGGGCCGTTTGCCAATATCGCCCACGGGTGCAATTCGGTGATCGCAACCCAGGCGGCGCTTAAGCTTGCCGATTATGTTGTGACTGAGGCTGGCTTTGGGGCGGACCTGGGCGCGGAAAAATTCATCGATATCAAGTGCCGGAAGTCAGGCCTGCGGCCTTCCGCTGCAGTGATTGTCGTCACGGTCCGTGCTATGAAATATCACGGCCATGTGGCCTTAAATGCACTCACCCAGGAAAACCTCGCCGCGCTGGATCAGGGCCTGGTCAATCTTGAGCGTCATGTTGAAAATATCACCCGTGTCTACGGAATCCCGTGTGTTGTATCGATTAATCAGTTTATGAGCGATACGCCGGCTGAGATTGAGTTGATCAAGAAACGGATGCAGGCACTGGGAGTCGATGTGGTGCTCGCCTCGCACTGGGCAGAGGGCGGCAAGGGCGCTGCAGCTCTTGCCCAGCGTGTGGTGGCACTCTGCGAGACGCCATCGCAGTTTCAGTTTGTCTACGAAGAGCAGGATAGCCTCTGGGAGAAGCTTAATAAAATTGCCAAGAAGGTCTATCGCGCCAGAGAAGTCGCAGCAGATTCAAAGATACATCAGCAGATTCAGGCCCTGCAGGATCAGGGATATGGCCACTATCCAATTTGCGTGGCCAAGACCCAGAGTTCTTTTTCCACCGATCCCAGCTTAAGAGGTGCACCCGAAGATCATGTTGTGACGGTCCGCGAGGTGCGTCTGGCCGCTGGTGCGGAATTTATCGTGGCGGTCTGCGGGGATATCATGACCATGCCGGGCCTGCCCAAGATCCCTGCCGCCGAGCGCATTGATTTAGTGGATGGCAAGGTGGTGGGGCTGTTTTAGTCCCGCGCGCCGCCGTGGCGGGCTACGAGACCGTTTGGTAGTAAAGATTTTGTGGATGCCGGGCCTGGGCGAAGAATAACCAACGCTCAGCCAGTAGGCCCAAATACTGGACCGGAAAAGCAAGCATGGCCAACAAGCTGCTTCCGGTCGCCAGGCTGAGCAGCAGCAGAATTAAGGGAAGCGCAAAGCAAAGCCCCCACATGATCGTTTTCACGTACCGCAGAAAGAGGGCTGTCTGCCCGTGGAAAAACTCGCGTGTGTTGAATGCACCTGCTGACATGCCCATCGATTTCTGAACCAGCCGGGGCTCTCGGATTCCCGTCGCGGTCTGAAGGCTGGATTTTGGTTTCAGGCGCTTATTTCGGATGCTGCTCATCTGGCGCAGCATGAGTGCGATCAGCGTCAGCCCAATCGCCCAGGGGTGTAACTGTGCTGTGAGTTGCGAGTCGGCTGTCATGAGCGCCAACAGACTGATCAGCAGAACAAGTCCGGAGGCCAGTCCCAGTGCGAAGTAATTCATGAGGGTGAGCGGATGGGCCCACTCCTGAACGAACTTTAAGCAGGCGTAAATCATTGCAGTACAGAGCCAAAGCAGTAGCGACACCAAAATAAGGGGCATCAGAATCCATCGGGTTTCTTGGCCCATTGATTCGAGCACAGTCCATGCGCCGGCTAAAGAAATAAAAACCGGAAGAATGATGACCTCTCGAGATAGCCACGAAGTGCGCCACATGGCAGCTGCCCGCCATGCGCGCTCGGGATGGCCGAGATGGAAAAAAGAGGCCCCCAGGCTTACGATGAGCAGGGCGGTGCCGATCCCGAGCAGGATTGGCAGGGCAGGTATCGAGACACCAAAAAGCTGAAGTGCTGCCAGGCTGACGAGCAGACCTTGTGCTGCGCCCAGGAGTGTTGTGAAGCTAATCACCGAAAATGCAGGATGCATGCTAATCCTCGTGGCCGGCGTTGTACTGCGGTGGGGTAATGTGTCGCGGCAGGTAGTGATTGGCGGGCCGGGTTTCGTGCTCTGGCATCAGCGCATAGCCGCCGCGTTCCCGAATGGCTTTTGAGGCCTCGGAATCACTGTCATGAATGTCGCCGAAAATTCTTGCCTGTGTTGGGCAGGCCATGACACAGGCGGGCTGGCGTTCTTTCTCCGGCAGGCGTTGATCGTAAAGACGGTCGACACAGAGGGTGCATTTCGTCATCACTTGCCGCGATTCATCGAGCTCCCTTGCGCCGTAGGGGCAGGCCCAGGCGCAATATTTGCAGCCGATGCATTTATCGTAGTCGACCAGCACGATCCCATCTTCTTCGCGTTTGTAACTGGCGCCTGTTGGACAGACCGGCACACAGGGGGGGTCTTCGCAGTGCAGGCAGGACTTCGGAAAGTGAATGGTCTGGGTATCGGGGAAGGCGCCTGCTTCGTAGGTCTGAACGCGATTAAAAAATGTTCCAGTGGGATCCGCCCCGTATGGATTTTGATCCGAAAGCGGGCCGG
>Ga0194123_10000926_pt1 | contig 48950 bp, 50 predicted proteins | sample TA2MahsurfametaG_5_FD_155479 | JGI IMG/M metagenome (GOLD analysis project Ga0194123, IMG submission 155479) | Freshwater microbial communities from Lake Tanganyika, Tanzania - TA2015023 Mahale A surface | ecosystem: Environmental > Aquatic > Freshwater > Lake | place: Tanzania: Lake Tanganyika... | reverse complement strand
ATCAATATCACAACATGCACTTAGTACCATGGCATTTTTCCCGCTGGTTTCAGCTAAAAGATTTAACTCATTTTTCCAGGAAGAAAACATTAGTGCGGTGTTATAACTGCCAGTCAAAATTACGGCATTAACATCATCATGGCTAATCAAAGCCTGGCCAATCTCATTGTCCTCGGTTGAAACAAATTGCAACACTTGCTTAGGTACACCGGCTCGCCAGAGTTGGTTTACTAAGTGCCAAGAGGTAGCAACGGTTTCCGGAGCTGACTTAAAAATTACAGTATTTCCTGCCGCTAACGCAGCGCAAATTCCACCTGCCGGAATGGCATATGGAAAATTCCATGGGGGAACAACTACTACCACTCCTACTGGTGAAGACTCTTTTTCGATGTTTAGGGAAATGGCAGAGAGTGCGTAGTAATTGGCAAAATCAATTGCCTCTGAAACCTCTGGATCTGCTTCAGCCACTGTTTTTCCAGCATCCTTACACATAATTGCAATGCTCTCTTCTATCTCTGCATGAGCAATTTGACCAAACTCTTTTAAAATCTCAGCACGCCCATCGGCACCTAACTGATCCCAGCTAGCTAGAGAATTCTTAGCTGTGCTGATTGCAAGATCTATATCACCAATATTTGCAACAGCATATCGATACCAAACCCGAGCATTATCTGATGGATCATTTCCATCAATCAGATCTCTATCTACTATCTCCCTAGAATTAATAACAATCGGTATCTGATTTAAAGGTTGATCAATAACCTTATTTATCGCTTTGTTAAGTTTTAAGACAAATGAATCCTTAGTTATGTCTGCATTAGGAGCGTTTTGGAATTGGTCAGTAATCGCAAACTTAACAGTTTGATGGCGAATACTTTTAGTTGAGATTTCATGACGATCAGCAATGCTCTGCAGAAATCTATCTGACTGGTGGTCAAACTTGAGATTATCAGAACTCATTTCAAATGAGGAGCGTAGGTAATTCTCTTCGGCAGTATTCTCATCTAATCTTCTAACAAGATAGGCAACCGCCGATGCAAAATCATTTGCTCTAGTGACCGGTGCATATAGCAGAATTCGCAAAGTTCTCTTAGCAATCGCTAGCGCTTCAGGATTTGCCATCCCTTCAAGCATCTCTAAATCCAACTGCTCCATCACGCCACGAGTTTTAGCTATCTCAAGTGCGAATGCGATATGAAAGAGGTTATGACTGGCAACACCAATTCTCACCGCCTTAGCATTTTCTGGGCGAAGTGCTGTATCTAGCAATCTTGAGTAACTTGCATCAACTGCTGCCTTTGATTGATATGGAGCTGCCTGCCAACCGTGCAACTGTGCTTCAGCTTTTTCCATTGCAAGGTTTGCACCCTTAACCAGTCGAATTTTGATCACACCACCTGATTGTGAATTTCTGGCAACTGCCCACTCAACCAACTCTGCAAATACCTCATGTGACTCTGGTAAATAAGCCTGTAGAACCAATCCTGCGTAGAGATTTTTAAACTCACCCTCTTCAAGTACTAATTTAAAAGCTTCGACCGTCAATCGAAGATCGCGAAACTCCTCCATGTCCAAATTCACAAAGGTATTTGTTGTAATCGATTTTCGATAAATTACACGTAACTTTTCACAAACGCGATCTAATGTGCCAAGCCGATCCAGCACAATAATTTGGCTGGCAACAGAGGATAACTTCACAGATACATAATTAACCTCATCACGTTCCATCATCTCTAGTACACGTTCAAATCTTTCCGTAGCCTCCTTCTCGCCAAGTACAGCTTCGCCAAGTACATTTATATTTAATCTGATTCCTTTTTTAGATCTTCGTTTAATCTGTTTAGCAAGCATCTTGCGTTCAGCCGGCAGGATTATCCCTTTTGACAATCGCTTGACCTGCGTATGCACGGCAAATAAAACCGGTTTAGCCAATACTTTTGAAAAGGTTGAAATTAGCTTTAATCCAATTACATTAATGAATCCAAAACCTGCCATCGTGGCATCAGTTGCTGCCTTTCGTAAAATTCTTGCAGCATCCTTTGCTGAGGTAATTCGCATTACCTCATCAGTAAGAGCGACGGTTACCGAGATTGCTTTGGGGTCTTTAAATAATCTTGTAAAACGTTTGCGACTTGCTCGATCATACCTTTTTAAATTAGGGGTAGATTCGGAAATTAACTGCCGTGCTGTTTCAACAGCTAAAGTGGCTAAATGGTCTATTGCAGGATCGGTTGCAATCACCGATTTCATCCCTGCATTAACCCTTTAAGTTTAACTAAAGTTTTAGCCATTACATATGGCACCCATTTAGGCGAGCTTTTTACTGTTGGCCAATTTTTCAACAAGACCTTTCTGCCATCCCAACTCTCAACTACCAAGGTGGAGTTAGGACTCAGTGCTGTTAATTCATACCTCCAAACATTTCGTAGTAGATGGCGCCAGGCAATAACCTTTTGATCTTGAAACTCCATTACTTGATTTCTAATCACATAGGGGATTCCATATCTCATGCGCATTCCAAACTTAGCCCCAAGGTAAAGTTTTTCAGGCCCGGCAATTCGGCTCTTCACCATGCCAGAGCCATCCATTAATGAGTGGTTTGCAGGATTTGCAATAAAATCAAAAATTTTTTGAGCTGGTTGATCGATAACTATTTGTGCTTTGTAAAAAAGTGGTACGCCTGTCTCTACAATCTCAGCTCGCTCTTTCATGATTAGTGATTTGAGCCTGAGGGCCGCTCATACTGGAGGACTAAGCCAAGTATTGAAATTATCAACGAACCAACTCCTATCAAAACCAGCCACCAACCAATTAGTAATCCTAATCCAACTGCGCAAGCAGATAAAGCTACTGGCAGCGGCCACCAAGAGTGTGGTGAGAAAAATCCAAGTTCACCTGCTGAATCTGCAATCTCACCTTGCAAGTTATCCTCTGGTAGAAGGTTTCCCAATCTGCGGGCGGTAAACCAAAGATAAAAGCCAACAATTAAAGATAATCCACCACTTAGAAGTATTGCCGTAATTCCTACCGGCTCACCACCTAGCTGCCAATAAATCACAGTCATAATGAAGTAAAAAACCGCTAACCCAACAAATAAAACCCAGCTGGTTTTCATTAATGGTTTTCCTTTTGTGCCATGTGTGGATAGTGCAGATCAAATGCTGGTCGTTCACTTCGAATCCTTGGCATTGAGGTGAAGTTGTGTCGTGGCGGTGGGCAAGAGGTCGCCCACTCTAATGAAGAGCCGTATCCCCATGGATCATTGGTATTTACCATTGGCGAGGTTCGTGATTGCCAAATATTGAGGAAAAACGGAATCATGGAAAGTGCTAACAAACCAGAGCCAACTGTGGAAACCATATTCATAAAGGTGAAACCATCAGATGCTAAATAATCTGCATAACGACGAGGAAAACCTTTAATCCCTAGCCAATGTTGAATTAAGAATGTTAAGTGGAAACCAAAGAACAAAGTCCAAAAGTGAATTTTGCCTAAAGTCTCATCAAGCATGCGGCCGGTGAATTTTGGCCACCAGAAGTAGAAACCAGCAAACATTGCAAAGACTACGGTTCCAAACAAAACGTAATGGAAGTGAGCAACCACAAAGTAGGAGGCTGAGACTGCGAAATCAAGTGGTGGGCTAGCTAAAATTACCCCGGTTAGTCCACCAAACAAGAATGTAATTAAGAAACCAAGTACAAACAACATCGGAGTTTCAAAGGTAACAGATCCGCGCCACATAGTGCCTATCCAGTTGAAGAACTTAACCCCAGTGGGTACTGCAATTAAGAATGTCATGAAAGAGAAAAATGGAAGTAATACCTGTCCACTGGCATACATATGGTGAGCCCACACCGCAACTGAAAGAGCTGAAATTGCAATAGTTGCTGCAATCAACCCTTTGTAACCAAAGATTGGTTTACGACTAAATACTGGCAAAATCTCAGTTGCGATACCGAAAAATGGCAGCGCCAAGATGTAAACCTCTGGATGGCCAAAAAACCAAAAAAGATGTTGCCACAACATCGCGCCACCATTTGCTGGATCAAATATATGTGAGCCAAATAGACGATCTGATTCCAAGGCCAAGAAGGCAGCTGCTAATGGTGGGAAAGCAATCAAAACTAGTATTGATGTTAAGAGCACGTTCCAAGAAAAGATTGACATTCTAAACATCGTCATACCAGGTGCTCGCATGGTAAGAATTGTGGTTACAAAGTTAACTCCACCTAAAATCGTTCCTAAACCACCAATCGCTAAACCCATTAACCAAAGATCAGCACCAATTCCAGGTGAATATTGGGCATTTGATAGCGGGGCGTATGCAGTCCAACCAAATGATGCTGCTCCCCCAGGAGTAATAAAGCCAATAAATGCCATGGTGCCACCAAACAAATACAACCAATAAGAGAGCATATTTAATCTTGGGAAAGCAACATCTGCTGCGCCAATTTGCAATGGCATAATTACATTTGCAAATCCAACAAAAAGTGGGGTTGCAAACATCAGCAACATGATAGTTCCGTGCATAGTGAAGATCTGGTTGTACTGCTCATTACTTAAAAACTGCATTCCAGGACGTGCCAATTCACCTCGAAGTAAAAGTGCTAACAACCCTGCAATTAAGAACCAAGCAAAAGAGGTAATCAGATACAAATATCCAATGGTCTTGTGATCAGTCGAGGTGAGCCACTTAACCAATAACTTGCCCTTAGTAGTTGGCGCGGGAGCACCAGGTGAGGTGATTACCGGACGCTGGGCATAAGTGGTCATAAGGTTGCTGCTTTCTCTTCGGCTACTAGATCATCCAAATACTTCTGATACTCACTTGGAGTTACTACCTTTACATTAAACAACATTTGAGCGTGATTTCGCCCGCATAAAATATTGCAACGCCCCGGGTAGGTACCTAGCTTATTGGCGGTGAACTCCAACTGATTTGTTACCCCTGGCAAATTTTGCACCTGAATCATAAAAGCTGGAATCCAAAATCCATGAACCACATCATTAGCATTTAAGGTAAAGCGGACTCGCTCACCCTGCGGCAATACCAATGTTGGTGGTTGTGCAGGAGTGCCAGTAATTATTGCGCTCTTATACTCCCCAGCGCTTCTATGTTTAAACTGCCATGACCATTGGAAGCCGACCACATCAATAAAATGTGAGATTTGCGCATCAGGTGAAATTTTTACAATCTTGGATTCTCGCTGCACTGTGAAATAGAAAAGCACTGCCACAATAATGAGCGGAATTACAGTGTAGGCAACCTCAACTGGAATGTTGTACTGAGTTTGCTTTGGAAAGTTCTCATTCTTTTTTCGATGAAAAAAGACTGGCCATAAAATCAAGATCAATGTAATTAGCCCGACCACACCAGCTGCAATCCAAGCGCCTTGCCAGAGGGAAAGTGCTTGATCATTTACGCTGGATAAGCCCTCTTCAAATCCCAGGCCCGGCACTTCAGATTGAGCACATCCAGTTAAAAGTGGCGTGATCGCCAGCAGTGTTATCAAGGATTTTGGGTGAGCCATCCGCATGGGGTTAAGGATAACCTTCTGCCCTAGCAATCTCATACGCAGCTGGTTGGGGGTAGATGGTGGTTCGTATCACAGCCGACTTTCAGCAAGAAAGAGTGCTACACCCTGCGGCAATGGCCCAATTAAATCAATCATTTTCAAAGGGTTGGGCTGATCCAAATAAGTTAAATGCCAACTCAAGAGAGGTTGCGATTTTACTCCAACAGGCAAGAGAGAAATTTGCGAATACTTTAAAAGTTCGGCCAGATGAAATTGAATTTCTAGGTGAGAGTGATCTGGGATTTCAATTAGGAATCTGCGGCCTACTAAAATCAACTAGCAATTTGTATTACTCCAGCATAGATCGACAAAGAGTCTTCGCTATCGCAGCTGATGAAGAGAATAAAGGACGCAAAGTAAGTTGCTTATCGGTAAGTAATACAGGTGCTACAAACTCCTATACCGCTCAGGATGATGATGTGGTGGTCTGGCAGGTGGCAAATGGTGAAACTGGAAATACACAGCCAGTAAATCCAACCTCTGGTTTAATTTTTGCAGATTGCACCGCTAGCGGTGTTGATTTGTTGCCAAATTTTGAATACCAAACCGCCCTATTTGATAGCACTGCATGGCAGGGTCCACAAGGAGTTGGCATATTGGTCATCAAAGAGGCAGAGCGGTGGCGCAATCCCCTGCCCCACAATGATTTCACCCGAGCACCAGGAGGCTTTTCAACTCCGCTGGTACTTGCCAGCGCACAAGCATTAAGCGCATACCTTGCACAGGAAGATGTAAGGGCTCAGCTTAAAAAGTACATTATCGAGTTTATCTCCTCCCAAATATCTCAGGTTGATATCGCATCTGAGGCAGATGGATTATCAAAGTTTGTCTCATTTTCTATAAGCAATCTGGAGGCAGATCGATTACTACTGGAGTTGGAGTCAGTTGGCTTTGCAGTTGACTCAGGTTCAGCCTGCAAATCAGCTGATATGCAACCTAGCCATGTCTTAGCAGCGATGAATCGACCAATTACTGGAAATATTAGATTAACAATCCATAAAGATATTACTGAGCAGATGGTGAAAGATTTTTGTCAGGCTTTGAAATCTGCCGTTTTAAAACTTAGAAAAAACTAGCCCACCAGGCGAACATTTAGATGTGGCTTGATCTCATCAGCGGCCGCCTTGCCATAAGCTGCTTCAAATCTTGCAACAAACTCTTCCTTAGTAAATCGATACTCCTGCGTTCCGGTAGTTTCAATGCAATATGTTGCAAGCAGTGATCCCAACTGCCCACACCGCTCATGACCTAATCCCCAAGATAGGCCGGCAATAAAGCCTGATCTGAAGTTATCGCCAACCCCGGTTGGATCTAACTTCTGCTTCTCCTTTGGTACACCAACATAAATACTCTCTTTGCCATGCTCTTCAATCTGAGCACCTTTTGAGCCAAGTGTTACTACCCGCACCTGGACCCGATCAAATAACTGTCGATCTGTCCAACCTGTTTTTTGAATTGCAAGTGCTAACTCATACTCATTTAAAAAGAGGTACTTCGCTCCTTCAATTAATTGGGCAATCTCTTTACCATCCATACGAGCCATTTGCTGAGATGGATCTGCTGCCACTGGAATATTTAATGTTCGAGCCATTTCGGAGTAGCGCATCATGGCCTCTGGATCATCAGGGGAGATAACTAGCAGATCGAATTTTCCAGTCTTTGCCATTATTGGCTCTAGCTCAATATTGCGTGCTTCGCTCATAGCCCCTGGAAAGAAGGATGCAATTTGATTTAACTCAGTATCAGTTGTCACCATAAATGTAGCGGTGTGAAGTTTTTCTGAAACTAAAACATGAGAAGTATCCACACCATGGCGTTTAAGCCAGGCTTCGTAATCCACCCAATCTCGGCCAACAGCTGCAATCAAGATTGGATTTAAACCTAGTGCACCCATTCCAAATGCAATATTTGCACCACACCCACCCCGCCTAATCTCTAGGGTGTCTACTAAAAAGGAGAGTGAGAGTTTGGCCAAGGAGCCAGCAACTAATGAGTCGGTAAATTTGCCACCAAAGCTCATGATGTGGTCGCCACCGACAGAGCCGGCGACCGCCACCTTCATAATTTTTAAATAACTTTAACTAGTTAAATGAATCGCCGCAGGCACATGAGCCTTGAGCATTTGGATTATCAATTGTGAAGCCTTGCTTCTCAATTGTGTCAACAAAATCAATAGTGGCACCCATCAAATATGGTGTGCTCATTTTGTCGGTTACCACCTTCACCTTATCGGCACCAAACTCAGTAACACTGTCGCCATCGAGTGCACGATCATCAAAGTAAAGTTGATAACGAAGACCTGAGCAACCACCAGGTTGAACCGCTACCCGCAGACTTAAATCATCTCTACCTTCTTGCTTTAGCAAGGCGGAAACCTTTTGGGCTGCCACATCAGTTAATGCAATCCCAGTAGTAGTTGTCTCTGTGCTCATACTCACTTAATCTCCAATTTGATCTGAGGCTCATAGGTTACTAGTTCTGATCAGATATTTCCTCACTCAAACCTGTGAGCGTTTACACTTGCTCACATGGGAATAAGTGATCTGCTTCTGCTCGGCAGTGGCGTTGATCTCGGTAGCGAGCGCGGCGTCTCCTGTGAGGGAGCACTGCCAGCGGCAAGTGATCCGCAGCTGCTGACCCGTGCTGCCACCGCCCGCCAACAACTAGGTGATAAAGCAATGGTGTTAGGTCATCACTACCAGCGAGATGAGGTGATTGCCTTTGCCGATATTCGTGGTGACTCCTTTAAGTTAGCTCAAGCTGCAGCTGATAACAGTGGTGCTGAGTTTATATTTTTCTGCGGTGTTCACTTTATGGCAGAGAGTGCTGACATATTAACCTCTGCAAATCAAAAGGTGATTTTGCCCGATCTAGCTGCGGGCTGTTCAATGGCAGATATGGCAACTGCATCCCAGGTGGCAGATTGCTGGCAGGTGCTAGAAAAAATTGGTGTTGCAAAAGTTACTACCCCAATTACTTATATGAATTCATCTGCTGCTATCAAAGCATTTACCGGTAAGAATCACGGCGCAGTTTGCACCTCCTCAAATGCGGCTCGGGCGATGAAATGGGCCTTTGCCAAGGGTGAGAAAATTTTATTTTTACCAGATCAACACTTAGGTAGGAATACCGCAGTGCTATCCCTTGGGCTCTCCTTAGGCGATTGCGTGGTTTATAACCCATGGAAGCCAAATGGTGGTTTAACTGATGAGCAGATAAAGGCGGCCAAGGTAATTTTATGGCGCGGACACTGCTCAGTGCATGGCAGATTCACCTTGCAAAACATAAATGAGGTAAGACAAAAGCTTCCTGGCGTAAAGGTTTTAGTCCACCCAGAGTGTCAGCATGAGGTCGTGGCAAATGCTGATGTGGTTGGAAGTACTGAGATGATAATTAAAACTGTTACTCAATCACCAGCTGGCTCTAAATGGGCAATCGGTACTGAATTAAATCTGGTGCAACGGTTGGCCAATGAGAATCCCGATAAGCAGGTAGTTTTCTTAGATAAAACTGTCTGCTACTGCTCAACGATGAACCGAATCGACCTACCACACTTAGTTTGGGCGATGGAGGCATTGGTAGGCGGTCGAGTAGTTAATCAAATTAAGGTTAAAGATGAGGTTGCAAGGTATGCAAAAGTTGCATTAGAGCAAATGTTGGCTCTACCTTAATCACATGAGCGGAAAAAAAGGAAAGCCAACTCCAAAGCGCAAAGAGGCGCAGGCTAAATTAAAGGTCTCACCTTTATCGCCAGGTGCAAGTAAAGAGGCAAAGCGGGCGTTAAAAGAACAGGCCAGAAAACGTCGGATGGAGGCAAGAGCTGCCTACATGCGTGGTGAGGAGGCTGCGCTCCCACTTAGAGATCGCGGTCCAGCTAGAAGATTTGTTAGAAATTATATTGATGAACGAAAATCGGTCGCTGAATACTTTTTGATTATCATCATGGTGGTTTTATTTATGACCATCATTCCAATTCCAGCAGTTCAACTTGCAGCGGTGGCGGTGATGTACTCATCCATGATTTTTATTACCTTAGATGGCATCTTGCTCTCTCGCAGGATTAAGAGAATTGTTCGAGAGAAATTTCCCGATCAGCCAACTAAAGGTATTGGGCTATATGGTTGGATGCGCGCCACACAACTTAGGCGATTACGCGCTCCCGCCCCGCAGATATCCCCAATTAAGGGTAAGAAAAAGTAACCCTTACGCTCTTGGTTTAGGGCTAATTGTTTTAGCTGGATCAGTGGTGATCACGCCAGTAAGCGCCTGATCAATCTCATTCATAATCGACTGATCAAGTTTTACCCCAGCTGCCTTTACATTCTCTTTGATTTGGGCAGGTTTAGTTGCGCCAATAATGGCACTGGAAACATTTGGATTTTGTAATACCCAAGCAATTGCCAATTGCGCAAGGGTTAAATCCACCTTGGCAGCAATCGGTACTAACTTTTGTACCGCTTCCAATATAGGCTCCTTCATTAATCCAGCGATCATATTTGCCCCACCTTTTTTATCGGTGGCACGAGAGCCAGCAGGTGCTTTTTGTCCAGGTAGATACTTACCAGTTAAAACACCTTGAGCAATTGGTGACCAAACAATCTGACCAATCCCCTCTTTTTCAGAGAGCGGGACAACCTGGGATTCAATCACGCGCCACAACATCGAGTATTGGGGCTGGCTAGAAATGAAACGGTAATAACCTTTTTGATCTTGGATCTTAAGTGCTGCAGCTATTTGCTCAGCATTCCACTCTGAAAAACCAATATATAAAACCTTGCCACTTCGAATCAGATCATCAAATGCACCTAAGGTCTCCTCTAATGGTGTTTCATAATCAAATCGATGGGCTTGATAGAGATCTACATAATCAGTCTTTAACCGCTTCAACGAAGCATTGCATGACTCCATGATGTGTTTGCGGGATAGGCCACGATCATTTTTGCCAGTGCCAGTTGGCCAGTAAACCTTGGTGAATAACTCATATGATTCACGCCGAACCCCTTTTAAGGCTTTGCCTAATACGGTTTCAGCTCTAGTTCCGGCATAAACATCAGCGGTATCTAAGGTAGTAATTCCATACTCAAGGGCTGCCCGCACACATTTTGTTGCCGCCTCCGCCTCAACCTGTGAGCCATGGGTAATCCAATTTCCATAGGTTAATTCAGAGACATACATGCCAGTGCTGCCGAGGCGACGGTATTGCATCTGCCAACCATAACCCCACCTTGAAATCTAGGCAATTGGCGTGGTGAGTTGCGCTATCTAGGCGATGGCAGCATACTCCGCCTACAACTTAATATTGAAAGCAAATGAATGTGACTGGGGGAAGTCGGTGAAAATCCGACGCTGTCCCGCAACCGTGAGAAAAATTTATTTCAAGTCGGATTACCCAACACATTTTATTTTTTACCACCCGTCGAGGATTGCGGGGCGGGAAATCTCATCTAGATGAGTTTTTTCGCTTACGTGAAACTCTCTATTTGAGAGGAAGTACATGTTCAGTAAGTTGTTTATAAAGGTTAAGAAATTCATTCCAGGCATCATCGCTGCAGCGGTAATAATCGGTGGGGTTAGTTTTTACTCCTCACAAACCACAAAAAACTGTGTCAATGTGGTTATTGATTATGGCATTTTGGATGCTTCGGCAAAGCCGTATGAAAAGTGTTTGCCCGTAGATGGCCAAACCACTGCATTAGAGCTAATGACAAATGCAAACTTTAATATCCAGGGCACAGATAAATATGGCACCGCTGTTGTTTGTCGATTAAATAATCTGCCAAAGCCAAATGAACCAATTGGGGTCAAGGGTCATGAGGATTACATCGAAAGTTGTAAGGATATGCCGGCTGAGTTTGCATATTGGGCGCTGTTAGAAAAACGCAAACAAGCCCTTCCCAATCCAGCTGACTTAAACACTAAATGGGCATGGGCTCAGGTGGGTGTGGCTGATCTGGCGCTAAATCCAGGTGATTCATTAGCCTTTGTCTTTGCCGATAATGGTAATGTTAAGTTTCCTAAGTAGGAGTCCAAATGTTATCTAGTTATCAAGCACCAGCCATTGTCACTGTTAAGAAATCAACTGCTGGCAAATCACTGTTTGCAAAGATTTTAGGACTCACAGTTCACGTGGGAATTCTTTATGTAGGCACCAATATCGCTGAGTTTGCATGGCGTTTTTGGGGTGGTCACTAAAAATCTAGCTTAAGAAAACTGGCTTGGCCTTATCGAACTTTAGATGGCACAAAGGGAAGTGAAACAACCTTAAAAGTTGAATCAGTTCCCCGGATATCAATCAATACTTGATCATCTTTTTTAACATCTGAGTTAACTAAAGCCAAGCCAATTCCCTTTTTCAAAGCTGGTGAGTAGGTGCCACTAGTTACCTTGCCAATTAACTCACCTTGCAGATTTTTAACCTGCATATCTTTTCTGGGAATTCCTCGCTCCGTTGCCAGTATTGCTTTTAATCTCAACTTACTACCCAGTTCTATTTGTTGGGTTAATACTTTTTTTCCTCGGAATTGCTCCTTACTCCAACCAACCGCCCAGCCAGCTCCAGCCTCAACTGGTGTGATGGAAAGTGATAGCTCATGGCCATGAAGTGGGTAACCCATCTCGGTGCGAAGTAGATCTCTTGCACCTAGGCCACAAATTGCGCCACCAAACTCTTTAACTACTAAGACAATCTGATCCCAAACCTGCTCGGCATCAGGCCAACTAGGAATAATCTCAAATCCAAACTCACCGGTGTATCCAGTACGGCAGAGAATCACGGGCAAGTTGCCGATCGTGGTATTTATAAAAGACATGTATTCCAGTGAGGCATCCACACCTAATCTGCTTAAAACTTTGGCTGAATCTGCTCCTTGTAGTGCAAGGACGGCATAATCTTTATGAAGATTTTTTACCCTCACCCCACTCGGTGCATTTTGGGTGAGAATTTCACAGACAGCAGTTGTATTTGCAGCATTTGGGATCAAAAACAAATCTTCATCACTGTTTAGATAAACAATTAAATCATCAACTACACCACCATCTTCATTGCAAAGTAATGTGTATTGAGCTTGTCCGGCGTCAATCTTTGCTAAATCATTTGTAATCACTTTGTTTAGATACTCAACTGCGCCAACACCAGTTACAGAAATTTTGCCTAAATGGGAAACATCAAATAATCCAACTCGTTCTCTGACTGCGGTGTATTCGGCGATTGCACCTGTATCCGGGTATTCAATCGGCATTAGCCAGCCACCAAAATCGGCCATCTTGGCATTTGCAGCTAGATGTCTATTTGCCAAAGGTGATTGATTCATAAGCCAAACTTACACGCCCTAAAAGGGTATTTTCCCACCACTGATTGGGGATTATCATCTTTTATCCTAATCCTTTAGGCTTGCCCCAGTGATTTAGAGTATGTAGAAATATTTTAATATAGGAGACTGATGGCCAAAATTAAGTTAACCACCAAAGTAGATAGTGAAGTACTTGTAGTTGGCCTGGCGGTTTCTAATAAAAAATTGCAAATTGAGTCCGGATCAGCCTCACTAGACTCAACCGCATTTCTTTCTACCTTAAACGCAATTGGTGCAACCGCTAAACCAGATGAAGTTATTAAGTTACCTGGTAAGACCAGTAAGTTGGTCATCTTCACCGGACTTGGTGAGGTTAAATCATCTTATGAACCAGAGGTTTTAAGACGGGCCGCTGGTGCAGCTGCCCGCAATTTGAGTGGCAACAAGAGTGCAACTTTTTCACTTCCACATAAATCTGTAGTTGAGCTTGCAGCAATTGCTGAAGGTTCAGCACTTGGTTGCTATACATTTGTTGAGTTTTTAGGAAGTAGCAAGCAAGAGAAAAAAGCACCACTAGAGATGATCTCGCTAATCTCTAAGTTTTCAGATACCGCTCAGGCTAAGGCCGCCGTTAAGCGAGCAGAGATTATTGTAGAACAGACTTTCTTAGTTCGCGATTTAATCAATACCCCACCAAGTCACTTAACTCCCGACTCTTTTTCGCAGAAGATGAAAAAACTTGCCACCAAATACGGGGTTAAGTCTGAGATATTTAACGATTCAACTTTGAAGAAATCTGGTTATGGCGGAATCATTGGGGTTGGACAGGGCTCTGCTAATCCACCGCGACTGCTTCATGTTTCTTACTCACCAGCCAAAGCGAAAAAGCGATACGCATTTGTTGGTAAAGGTATTACCTTTGATACTGGAGGTTTAGCATTAAAGCCCGCCGCTGGCATGGAGGCGATGAAATCAGATATGTCAGGAGCTGCTGCGGTGATTGCAGCAGTCTTTGCCATTGCACAATTAAAATTGCCAGTTGCCATTGATGGTTGGGCACCACTTGCCGAGAACATGGTTAGTGATACTGCCACCCGACCAAGTGATGTAATCACAATCTACGGTGGTAAGACTGTTGAGGTACTAAATCCAGATGCTGAGGGTCGATTAGTTTTAGCTGATGCATTAATTAAAGCGGCTGAGGTAGGTAAAAAAGCTGGCGGGTTAGATGGGATTATTGATGTAGCAACTCTTACTGGTGCTCAAGTGGTAGCACTTGGTACTAGAACCTCTGCAGTTATGACAAACAATGAGGAGTTTAGTAATCAATTTCTAAAAGCTGCGCAGTTGGCGGGAGAGGCTTTTTGGCCAATGCCACTACCAGTTGAGTTAAGAGCCTCACTTGATTCACCTGTTGCAGATATTGCAAATATTGGTGATCGAATGGGTGGCATGTTGGTTGCAGGATTATTTTTAAAAGAGTTTATTGATCCACAAACTCCATGGCTGCATTTAGATATTGCAGGCCCAGCATTTAATGAAAAACAACCGCATGGCTACACCACAGTTGGTGGCACCGGAATCGGGCTGCGCTCATTGGTGCAGTTAGTTGAGTTGAGTTCATCACAGGGCTAGAGGTGGTTTTGCTAGCGGTTTATCGGGTAGAAGATTTCGTGGCAGGATTACCTCATGGCCGAGTTTGATTTAGTAATTCTTGGTGGCGGCAGTGGTGGTTATGCGGCAGCACTTCGTGCCTCACAATTAGGTCAAAAAGTACTCTTAATCGAGAAGGATAAATTAGGCGGAACCTGTCTTCACAAAGGTTGTATTCCCACCAAAGCCCTATTACATGCTGGTGAGATCGCCGATAACATCCGTCATGCAGGTGATTTTGGTGTTAAAGCTGATTTTCATGCCATGGACATGTCTGCCGTTAATACCTATAAAGATGGCGTAATCGCCAAATTACACAAAGGTCTAGAGGGATTAGTTAAATCTAGAAATGTTACCTATGTGCAAGGAAGTGGAAAATTACTTTCTAACAATACAGTTGAGGTAAACGGCACCAAGTACAGTGGTAAAAATGTAATTTTAGCAACAGGTTCATATCCTAAAACTTTGCCTGGTCTTGAGATTGATGGCAAGCAGATAATTACCAGTGAGCAAGCAATCAAATTGGATTACGTTCCAAAATCTGTAATTGTCTTAGGTGGCGGTGTGATTGGTTGTGAGTTTGCCTCAGTTTGGAAATCCTTTGGTGCAGAGGTAACAATTATTGAAGGTTTGGCTCACCTAGTTGCATTGGAGGATGAGTCATCAAGTAAGCAATTAGAACGTGCTTTTCGCAAGCGCGGAATAAATTTTGAACTCGGCGTAAAGTTTAAATCTGCCGAGCGTGGCAAGAAGGATGTGAAGGTAACGTTGGAGGATGGCAAGCAATTTACCGCTGAAATCTTGTTGGTGGCGGTTGGTCGTGGTCCGGTCTCAACTGGTTTAGGTTATGAAGAGGTAGGAATCAAGATGGATCGCGGCCATGTTGTAGTTGATAATAAGTGCCGAACCAATGTGCCCGGAGTCTGGGCGGTTGGTGATTTAATTCCAACTTTGCAATTAGCACATGTTGGATTTGCAGAGGGAATTATGGTGGCTGAGGAGATTGCAGGTTTAAATCCAAGAGCTATTAATTATGATGGTGTTCCACGTGTTACTTACTCAGAACCTGAGGTTGCCTCCGTTGGATTAACCACTGCAGCTGCTAAAGCAGCAGGCCATGATGTAGTTGAGTTAAATTATGATTTAGCTGGAAATGGTAAAGCCAATATTTTAAAGACTGCTGGCTCAGTTAAATTGGTTGCCAAAAAGAATGGCCCAGTTTTGGGCATCCATATGGTTGGCTCTCGTGTAGGTGAGTTACTGGCTGAAGCTCAACTAATCTATAACTGGGAGGCTGATGCAGCTGATGTGGCCCAACACATCCATGCTCACCCAACCTTGTCTGAGGCGATGGGTGAGGCACACTTAGCCTTGGCTGGTAAACCACTTCATGCGCACGGTTAGAGTTAAAATGGTTAAGAGAGAGGTTGAAATCTAAATGACTTTTTCAGTAACCATGCCAGCACTTGGTGAATCTGTAACTGAAGGCACCGTAACCCGTTGGCTAAAAAAAGAGGGTGATCAAATTGCAGTTGATGAACCATTGTTAGAGGTTTCAACCGACAAAGTAGATACTGAAATTCCATCCCCAGTTGCAGGGGTATTACAAAAAATTGTTGTGCAAGTAGATTCAACAGTTGCAGTTGGAGCAGAGTTAGCAATAATCGCTGAATCCAGTGGTGCAACAAAAGCTGCTGCACCAACACCAACACCAACGCCAACTCCAACACCAACTCCAACACCAACGCCACCACCAACGCCACCACCAGTTGCACAGGTTTCTACCCCTGCGCCTGTAGCTGCTGTGCCAGCAGCAAGTAGCGGGGCAACTATTGTTTCAATGCCAGCGCTCGGTGAATCTGTAACTGAAGGTACTGTCACTAGATGGCTTAAGAAGGTTGGTGACGCAGTTGCAGCAGATGAGGCGTTGCTTGAGGTTTCAACTGACAAAGTTGATACTGAAATTCCATCACCAGTATCTGGAACTGTATTAAGCATTGATGTACCGGTTGATTCAACAGTTGCAGTTGGTGCACGGTTAGCATCAATTGGCGTTTCTGGAGCATCAACAGCTGCTGCAAAGCCAGTTGCTGCCGCACCTGTTGCACCTTCACCAACACCACCTGCTCCCCCGGTTGTAACCACACCAGTTGTTTCTGCGCCAGTAATTTCTACACCAGTTGCAGCTGCAGTAAGTGCGCCTGCCTCAACCACACGAGCAGATGATGCTTATGTGACCCCAATTGTTAGAAAGTTAGCTGCTGAGGCTGGCGTAAACCTAGCGAGTATTAAAGGTACTGGCGTGGGTGGACGAATACGTAAAGAGGATATTTTGGCAGCTACACCGCGCGCAGCTGCAACACCTACTGCCACAGTAATGGCATCAACTGCAGCAGTAGCACGCGGACCGATTGCAGTTTCACCGCTTCGTGGCACAACTGTAACGATGTCACGATTGCGAAAAGTTATTGCAGATCGCATGGTTGAGTCATTAAAGATCTCTGCGCAGTTAACAACTGTTATTGAGGTAGATGTTACAAAGATTGATCGATTGCGAAATGCTGCAAAGGCAGCTTTTGAATCTCGCGAAGGAGTTAAGTTAACCTTCCTGCCATTTTTCGCAGTTGCCGTATGTGAGGCTCTTAAACAACATCCAGTCTTAAACTCATCGGTTGAGGGTGATCAAATTACCTACCATGGAGCTGAGCATTTAGGTGTGGCAGTTGATACCGATCGTGGCTTACTAGTTCCGGTAGTTAAAGATGCAGGGGATCTAAACATGGGTGGAATTGCTCGAAAGATCTCTGATGTTGCAGCCAGAACTAGAGAAAACAAGATCACACCAGATGAGTTAGGTGGTGGAACATTTACTATCACCAACACTGGATCTAGAGGAGCTTTGTTTGATACCCCAATTATTAATCAACCACAGGTTGCAATTTTGGGCTTAGGTGCGGTGGTCAAGCGGCCTATGGTGGTTAAGGGTGCAGATGGAGGCGAGACAATTGCAATTAGATCCATGGTTTATCTAGCACTCTCTTATGATCATCGTGTGGTAGATGGCGCAGATGCTGCACGATTCTTAGTTACCTTAAAAGAAAGATTAGAAGAGGGTCGCTTCGAATCAGATTTAGGTTTATAAATTGGCCAGACCGAAGAAGATTGCAGTAACTGGCTCCTCTGGATTAATAGGTAGTGCACTTTGTGCCCAGTTAAAAAGCGATGGTCATCAAGTCTTAAAAATTGTTCGAAGAGCGGCTCGGTTATCTGATGAGGTAAGTTGGAATCCACTTAAATCAGAGATCGATATCGCATCACTTGAGGGTGTGGATGCCCTCTTTCACCTTGCTGGTGCTGGTGTTGGCGACAAGCGTTGGTCTGCTGCATATCGATCTGAGATCTTAAACTCCAGATTGCTTGGCACCACCACAATTGCCACCGCTTGCGAACAAATTCAACCTGAGGTGTTTATCTGCGCTAGTGCAATTGGTTATTACGGCGAAACTGGCGATCGATCAGTTACTGAAACGGATCGAGGTGGTGAGGATTTCTTATCAACTGTCTGCCGTGAGTGGGAGTTAGTAGCAAACCAAGCTCCAAGTATTCGCACTATTAAGTTGCGAACTGGATTAGTTTTAGATCCAACAGGTGGTGCACTTGGTCGAATGCTGCCAATATTTAAGTTTGGGTTAGGTGGAAGATTAGGCTCTGGTAAACAGTGGTGGTCCTGGATAACTTTGCATGATCAAATCCGAGCCATGATTTTCTTAATGAATTCAAAAATTGAAGGCCCGGTAAATATCACCTCACCAAATCCTGCCACCAATCAGGAGTTCACCGCAGCTTTGGCTCGAGCATTAAAGCGACCAGCCTTCTTCCCCGCCCCAGCATTTGCTCTGCGTGCTGTCTTAGGTGGATTTTCATCGGAAGTTTTGGGATCAAAAAAAGTAATACCAAAGGTATTACTAGATAATGAGTTTAAGTTTGATTACCCGCATCTACTTGCTGCACTTACTGAATTAGTTGATTAATCGCACTCGCTGCTAGGTAGCCACTCTGCATAGCCCCTTGCTGAGATGGCATCGCCATATGATCACCTGCGACGTAAATTTGATCTGAGTACTTACCAGATTTGAATCTTTTTACTCCAGGCAGATGCGCTGGCAAAGATTGTTTAATCTCATACCGTGCCACATACTGCCAGCTTCGAGTTCCTACTCCCCATATTTTAGCTAGCTCTCTTCGAAAGACTGTTTCAGTAATCGGTAGTAGTGATGTTGCACTTATTAGATGTTGATCTTTTGGTGCATACCTATCTGAAACTTTGGAGATCACTATCGAGTTAATTAACTTCGAAGCATTTGAGACTACTAAGTTTCCAGAGTCAGGTGGCAACTCATCAGTTGCAAAGTAGGTTGTGGTGCTTGCCAGCATCTTAGGCAGTGGTAAACCATCAAGTAATCCTGCTGCAGTGGTGGGATCTGTTGCCACTATCACATACCTACTTTGATATCTACCAAGATTGGTGCGCACTTGTCCATTGGATACTGATTCAACTAACTCATTTAAATGAATGTTTTGAATTTCTCTAGCTAGGGCTTTGGAAAACTCGCCAACACCATTTGCTGGAACTCCCGGTAGTGATTTAACAAAACTTCGTAAAATTTCCTGAGCCACATCCGCTGCAATCTCATTTGGATCAGTTAGGAATACTCCAGAAAGAAAGGGTCTTAATACCGCTTGATAAAATTCTGAGAAATTTTTACTGTACTCGCCAAAACTTTTTCCATTCTCTATCTTGAAGGAGGCAAGAAATTGCAGGAATCTAATCTTTTGAGTAACCGGACCAAGTTTTGGTGAAAAAGTTGAAGGCGTGTAGCCAACTATTATTTGCTGATCTGCCAGCCTAATTTTTCCAGAGATATATCGAAAATCTAACTCTTTTATCACCCGACTTTTAGCGACTTGGGGATACCTAGGATTAATAACCTGAAAACCTCGATCACAGATATATCCATCAATTAAGTCACTTCTTACCCGACCGCCTACCTGATCACTTGCCTCAATAAGTAAGACAGAGTTACCTGCTTGCTGGATGGTGCGGGCTGCAGTAATTCCAGCTAAACCTGCACCAACAACGATGCAATCAAAACTCATTCTTATCTAAAACTAATTTCCCGGGCTTGATCAATTATTTTTGCAACTGCTAAGGCCTCATCGGTAGAAACTGGCCATGCACCACCGTTAAGTGCAGCTTTAACTAGCATGTAAAACTGTGTGTAATTACCATCCAAAGTTGGGTATGAAGTTATATCAGTGCCTTTATGAATAAAGGCTTGAGATTTTGTGCTCTGTGCCCACTTACCATTTTCTGGTTTGCCACCTGATTTTAATAAACTCTCTTGTGGATCTAAATCTTGAATAATCAAAGTTGCCAGATTTCCAACCAATCTAATTCTTGGTCCGGCTGATCCCATTACTGCACTTGCTGACAGGTATGAGTCGACACCATTATGATGTTTTAGTACCAGCACGATGTCATCATCTGAAGCGCCACGAATAGATCTAACTGAGGCAGAGATTAAATCTGCTGGACCAAACCAATCCAAAGCAGTTGAGATTAGATGTGGCTGTAAATCTAAAAGATTTCCCCCGCCCTCTGCTGCGCTTTGCTTTTCTCGCCATGAGTCCGGCTTTAATTTTGGTTTAAAAACTTCAAACCTTGACTCCAACCGAAAAATCTCTCCCAACACCCCTTCAGCAATTACCTTCTTAACTGTTAGAGCATCTGAGTCCCATTTGCGATTAAAGTAGGTTGTAACTGGTACACCAACCTCTTTTGCTACATCAATAATCTCTTTTGTTTCTTTTAATGTCCGCCCCATTGGCTTATCTACTACAACAGGAATGCCAGCTCTTAAGCCTGCTTTTGCTTGGGTGGCATGCGCATCATTCGTAGATGCCACCACCAGTAGATCAAGTTTGCTATTAAGTAACTCCTCTAAGCTGGATACAACCTTGGTGTTGGGATAATCACTTTTTGCATTTGCGATTCGCTCAGGGTTATTAGTAAGTACTGCCGCTACCTCAAATCCAGCGCCACTCAAAAGTGGTGCATGAAAGTAACGCCCGGCTAACCCATATCCTGCGATTCCAACGCGAGGTGCCATATTGAAATCTTACTTCTTATCCTCAAATTGGAGTTTGGATGGCCACCAAATTTTTGGTCCAATCACATGCACTAAGGCAGGTACTAACAAAGATCGAACAATTATGGTGTCAAGTAAAACACCAAATGCCACGGCAAAGCCAAGTTGAGCAAGAAATACCAGTGGCAATATGCCAAGGACTGCAAATGTGGCTGCTAATACAATTCCGGCAGAGGTAATTACACCACCAGTTACGGTTAATCCTTTAATCACGCCTTTGCGAGTACCAATCTTTAAAGCCTCTTCTCGCACCCGTGTCATAAGGAAAATGTTGTAATCAATTCCTAATGCCACAAGGAAGATAAAGGCAAAGAGTGGAAAGGATGCATCTGCACCAGCAAATCCAAATACATGCTCAAACACCAATTGGCAAACACCTAGCGTTGCCATAAAGGAGAGCACAACAGTTAGCAATAACAGACCAGCTGCCAAAATACTGCGTAGCAACAGGCCTAAAATTATTCCAATAATAATTAGAACAACCGGAATAATTAAACGATTATCATGGCGGGAGGCAACATCGGTGTCATACTGAACTGCAGTTCCACCACCGACTAAAATTCCTTTATCTACCGCGTGAACTGCAGCTCTAATTTGTGGAATTGTGTTGCGAGCCTCAACTGAATCAGGTGCTACCTTTAAAGTGGCATTTAAAAGAACCTGTCCATCCACCACTTTAATTGGTGGCATTGGCTGACCTGGGATCTTTTGACCGGCTACAACTGGTTCAACAAATGAAACATTTGGAATAGTTTTTAATGCAGCAGTTGCCGCTGCAACATCACCTTCCTTAACTACAACCTCAACTGGTGAGCCCTCGCCACTTGGAAAGTGCTCCCCTAGTTTTTCTAAACCAATTACTGAATCGGTTCGGGAGGTGAAGGCTTCCGTGTTGGCCAAACCATCAGCCTTGAGGGTGAAAGAAAAGCCAGCAAAAATTGTTAGTAAGAGTGCAGTTGAAATCCAAGTACGTTTTGGGTACCTCTCAACCACTCTGCCAATCTTGGCCCAAGTACCACTTAACTGTTCATCAACATCATCAAACTTTGGCACCTTTGGCCAAAAAATCCATCTGCCAAAAACAACCAGCAGGGCTGGCAGAAAAGTTAAAACTGTAATCATTGCAGATGCAATTCCAATTGCACCTACTGGACCTAATCCTCGGTTACTAGAAAGATCACTTAAGAGCAGGACTAACAAACCGGCAATTACCGTTGAGCCAGAGGCCAAAATTGGCTCAAATACTCCTTTTAGCGCAATCCGCATCGACTCAAATCTAGATTCATGATGGTGTAACTCTTCTCGATATCTGGCAATCAATAGCAAGGCATAATCAGTTGCTGCACCTAAAACTAAAACGGAGAGAATTCCTTGAGATTGGCCATTTAAATCTAACCAATTAGCTTTTGCCGCGAAGTAAACCACTGTGCCACCTAATGCCAAGGCGGTAATCGCTGAAAACAAAGGTAAAATCCAAAGTAGAGGCGAGCGGTAAACCAAAATCAAAATAATTGAAACAACAATCAGCGTAGTTAAAAGCAAAGTGGTGTCGATCGAGCCGAAGGCACTAAATAGATCAGCAAAGATTCCACCAAAGCCAGTGACATGGGTTGTCAGAGATTGCGATTCAAAGTTTTCCTTTAGATCCTCACGTAAAAACTCAATAAGCAAAGTAATTACTGGCTTTTCCTCCACCCGCTCCTGCGCGATATCGGCATTAAGCGGAATGTTTACCAACGCCGCTTTTCCATCAGTTGAGGGGAAGGCAGCAATTGGTAGGCCTGGCACAAAATAGGTACTAAGGGGTTTACCTGACTCCTCTAAAACCTTGCTACCTAGCGAATCCAAGTAACTTTGGATTTGAGCCAACTTAGTTGGGTTCGTTGCTGGATTAACATCACCTAAAAACAAAAGAAGGGTTGGAATTTGATCATTGGAGGCATCACTGAACTTAACTGTGATTTTGCTAGCCAAAGTTGATTCGGCGCTATCTGGCAAAAACGCTGCGTTGTCGTTTTCTTGAACAGTAGATAATTTGCCGAAGGTTGGGCCGGAGATAGATGTGATCCCAAGCCAGGCAATAATTACCATTACCGCAATCCAAAGTGGTTTTCTGCCCTTTACCGATCCATTGCTCTCAACTTTGGTTGCCATAGGTGAATTAAGCCTTTCTGATTTAAGGATTTAAGGGGGTAAATCTATCAGCGATGCCAATTTGATCACACCAAATAGGGATTTGTTGGGCAAACTTTAGCCAAAATTTCCCCTGCCAATTAGGCTTAGGTTGTGAGTTCAACCATAGCAATAGAGAAAAAAATTAAAATTGAAGATCTTGGTTTAATTGATTATCAATCTGCCTGGCAATTGCAAAAACAAATTCAAGTAGATGTGATAAATCGAAAGATAAATAACTCACTTCTATTGCTAGAGCATCCATCTGTCTACACCGCAGGTCGTCGGACCCAAGCTGTAGATCGGCCAATTGATGGCACACCGGTAATAGATGTTGATCGAGGTGGAAAAATTACCTGGCATGGCCCTGGCCAGATAGTTGGTTATCCTATTTTGAGATTAAAAAACTCCACCGATGTGGTTGGTTTTGTCAGAGAGCTAGAAAACGCCTTGATTGAGGTTTGTCATTTCTTTTCAATTAATGCTGAGCGATACTGCGAGCGCAGCGGCGTTTGGATCAGGGATTTAAAGGGTGACCGAAAGATTGCAGCTATTGGTTTGCGGGTTTCAAAAGGGGTAACCATGCATGGCTTTGCCTTAAATGTAAACCCAAATCTTTCTGCCTATGAAAAAATAATTCCATGTGGCATTTCTGGTGCGCAGGTAACCTCCATTGAAAAAGAGCTTGGCCGAGCAATTTCAATTCCAGCGGTTAAGCCAGTGCTGCAGCAATATCTGTTACCGGTATTAGAGAGAGTTTCACAATGACCACCGCACCAAATGGTCGTAGGTTGCTTCGCATTGAGGCACGTAACGCACAAACACCAATTGAGCGAAAGCCAGAGTGGATTAAAACTCGAGCAAATATGGGACCGGAGTACACAAAACTACGTTCATTAGTTGCTAAGGAGGGTTTGCATACCGTGTGCCAAGAGGCAGCTTGTCCCAACATTTTTGAGTGCTGGGAGGATCGGGAGGCAACATTTTTAATTGGTGGTCAGGCCTGCACCAGAAGATGCGACTTTTGCAATATTGATACTGGCAAACCATTGCCATTAGATAGAGATGAACCACGAAGAGTTGCCGAATCAGTAAAAGTGATGAATTTAAAGTATGCAACTATTACTGGGGTAGCCCGAGATGATCTAGATGATGAGGGTGCTTGGCTCTACGCCGAGACTATCTCCCAAGTTCACCAATTAAATCCTGGTGTTGGAGTTGAGATGTTGGCCCCAGATTTCAGCGGAAATCCACGCCTGCTAAATCAAGTATTTGAAGCAAGGCCAGAGGTCTTTGCTCATAACCTTGAGACAGTGCCTCGAATCTTTAAAGAGATTAGGCCAGCCTTTAGATATGAAAGATCATTAGATGTAATTACTCAGGCTAGGGATTTTGGTTTGATCACCAAATCAAATCTAATCTTAGGAATGGGTGAAACTCGCGAGGAGATAAGCCAAGCGCTACTTGATCTGCGGCAGGCGGGCTGTGATTTGATCACCATCACCCAATATCTAAGGCCAAGTGCTAAACACCATCCCGTACTTAGGTGGGTTAAGCCAAATGAGTTTGCAGAGTTGAGTAAAGAGGCGGAAGAAATAGGATTTCTTGGTGTTATGAGCGGTCCCTTGGTACGTTCTAGCTATAGGGCAGGCCGTCTTTATAACCAAGCGATGGCTGCTCGGGCAGTTAAGTAAGGGAGAGAGATGTTTGGCAGAAAGAAAAAGAAAGAGGCAGCTGCAGGTAAGGCAGATGCCCCAAAAAAGCAATCTCAATTAGCGGTTGTAAAGGATGCTTATCGATTAGTTAAAAAGGACTCCCCCCTTGCCATTCTTTGGTGTGTAATCATCTTTGTATTAGTTCTCACATTTGGTGTGATAATTGGAAATAATTTAGGTCGTCCTATTTATGCTGGATTTTTAACGCTGCCGTTAGCATTTTTGGCAGCATTTTTTCTCTTTACTCGGTATGCAAACTCTGCCGCTTTTGCTTCAATTGAAGGTAAAGTTGGCGCCGGGGCAAGTGTGTTGATGTCGATTCGACGAGGATTTTTAACCACACCCGCGGTCAATGTTAATCGTGATCAGGATATGGTCCATCGAGTCTCAGCCAAAGCAGGAATTATTTTGGTCGGCGAGGGTGGTTATGGTGTTAAATCTTTGATGCAAGATGAGCGACGTAAGATGGAGAGATTTCTATCTGGTGTGCCAATCACTGAGGTGGTAGTTGGTGATGGGCAGGGACAGGTATCAATTAGAAAGTTGCAGAAGCATTTAAAGAAGCTGCCGAAGAAGTTAAGTACTGTTCAACTTCGAGAGATGCGTGCTAGGTTAAAATCAGTTGGCGGATTGAATTTGCCGATGCCAAAGGGTCCAATTCCAACCAACCTTAAGATGCCGCGTCGATAATAACTAATATCGCTCTCTAACAGTTTGGCTATTGGCAAAGTGATCATGAAGTGCTCGCCCATTATTGGTGAACACCGCAGGAAGTACTAAACAGATTAAAAGGGTTCGAAGAATAATTTTAGTTGGCTTAACCCGCATTTGATCAGGATAGGTAACCACCTTAATCGCCATAATTCGCTGTCCTGCAGATGCTTGAAATGCGATGGTAAATAAAGTTACCTCAAGATAAAAAATGATAAGAGTGGAGAAGGAGTTGTTGGGAATCACTGATGGGCTAAGCAGTGCGGCGATTAAACGGCACATGGTCCAATCAATCACCAGGGCCAATAGTCGCCGCCCCAGGGAGGCATCGGGCAACAAATTCGGGTTATCTTGCCAACTCATGCGGGCAACCCTAGCCCAAAGCAAGTAAGCGAAACATGGATGTAACACGTGCTTTACGGCTTTTTCACTAATTTCTACTAGGTTTTACCCATCTGAAGCGGAGCAAAGTCGCCCTTCTTTCAGCAAAATTTATCCAAGGAGAGTAGATGTTTAAAAATTCGGCCGAGATCTTCGATTACATCAAAAAAAATGATGTGAAGTTGATCGATGTTAGATTTATTGATTTACCCGGTATCCAGCATCATTTTAATGTTCCCATTGAGTCATTTGATGAGAGTGTTTTCAAAGATGGCTTGATGTTTGATGGCTCATCAATTAGAGGTTTCCAATCAATCCATGAGTCAGATATGAAACTTTTGCCAGTTCCTTCATCTGCTTACCTTGATCCATTCCGTAAAGAAAAAACTTTAATCATTCTCTTCTCCGTACATAATCCAGATGACAACAGCGCATACTCCCGAGATCCAAGAGGAATAGTTGCAAAAGCTGTTGAGTTCATGCGCAGTACTGGAATTGCTGACACTGCATACTTTGCACCTGAGGCTGAGTTTTATGTATTTGATCGGATCAGATTCTTAACTGGAATGAATCAAGCCTTCCATCACATTGATTCCTATGAAGGGGCATGGAATACCGGTATTGAAGAGGATGCAGATGGCACACCAAATCGTGGCTATCGCACCAGAATTAAAGGCGGCTACTTCCCAGTTTCACCAACTGATCAATTTGCAGATCTGCGCGATGAGATGGTAATGAATCTTGGCAAGGTTGGCTTGCAGGTTGAACGCGCACACCATGAGGTAGGTACCGCTGGACAGATGGAGATCAACTACCGGTTCAACGATATTTTGACCGCAGGAGATGAGTTGATGAAGTTCAAATATGTTGTCAAGAACACCGCATGGGCAGCTGGAAAGACTGCAACCTTTATGCCAAAACCATTGTTTGGTGATAACGGTAGCGGTATGCATGTTCACCAATCACTTTGGAAAGATGGCAAGCCATTGTTCTGGGGAGATGGGTATGCAAATCTCTCAGATACCGCTCGTTGGTATATCGGTGGTTTGCTTAAGCATGCACCTAGCTTGCTCGCCTTTACAAATCCAACAGTTAACTCATATAAGCGATTAGTGCCAGGGTATGAAGCCCCAGTTAATCTGGTTTACTCTGCTAGAAATCGATCAGCATGTATTCGTATTCCAATCACCGGCTCTAATCCAAAGGCAAAGCGAATTGAGTTCCGCTGCCCAGACCCATCCTCTAATCCATATCTAGCATTTGCTGCGATGTTGATGGCTGGAATTGATGGAATTCAAAACAAGATCGAGCCGCCAAAGCCGGTAGATAAGGATCTTTACGAGTTGGAGGGTGATGAAGCAAAGGCAATTCCACAAGTTCCAGGCTCACTAGATGCAGTGCTTGATAACTTAGAGCGGGACAATGAGTTCTTAACTCGTGGTGGAGTCTTTACCAAGGATTTGGTAGAAACTTGGATTGAGTTTAAGCGCAAGCAAGAGGTGGATTACGTCAGATTGCGTCCACATCCAGCTGAGTTTGAGCTTTACTACGATCTCTAAGCGATTACAGATAATGCCTCGGTTAATCACCGGGGCATTATTTTTTTAAATCCTACTTCTTCTGCGGTATGAGTAGATGGCAAAAAACAAACCTGAAACAATAAAAATAGCTGAGGCTATATAAACTGCAATTGGATAGCTTTCTGATTGGCTTTGGGTAACACCCTCTGCAGTTTCAACACCCACTCCATAGGTAAATGTGTACTCACCCTCTACTGGATGACCATCACCTGAGACCACTCGGTAGTAAACCAAGACCGGCCCTTGAATCTGATTTTCAGACAAGCTCACCGTAATTGTGTTATCGATTAGCAGCTCATCATCATTACTGACCTGATCTCCAGCGGCATTATTTACAACTAGGAAATTTGCTTTTTCATCCCCGAGATTTTGTAAGCTCTCATCAAACTCCAAAGTGATTTGATTTGGCCAGTTCGCTACCTGAGTGCCGGCAGCTGGGATCTGTGAAAGCAATTTGGTGTGGGCTAACGCAGGTGTGTAGGAGGAGGCGATCACCAGGGTGGCCAGCGCAGTTACCGCTAAAATACCTCTACTCTTTAAATGCCCCACTCATACACTTTAACAACTCTTTTTAGATAACTTGCAGATGCAAAACGTTTGCATTAGTCTTGGATGGTGCATATCCCAGATGGCTTTATAGATCTGCCCACCTCAGCCGCTTTTGCCGCTGCCTCCACTGTGGCAGTTGCCGGAGCAGTTAAGGGGGCGAGAAAACAGTTAAGTGAGCAAAGTGCTCCGCTGGCTGGATTGACCGCAGTCTTTATCTTTGCGGTGCAAATGCTTAACTTTCCGGTTGCCGCTGGTACCAGCGGCCATCTAATTGGCGCAGCCCTGGCGATGGTCTTGGTCGGTCCATATGCAGCCACTTTGGCATTAGTAGTGGTTTTAATCATCCAAGCATTTCTATTTGCCGATGGTGGCTTAACCGCACTTGGTTTGAGTGTTTTCAATATGGCAGTAATCAGTGTCTGGGTAAGTTTTGCAGTATTTGTGGTGTTAATGAAAATTCTTCCTAAGAGTAAAACATGGGTTGTTGTAGCTACATTTATTGCTGCGCTTGTATCAGTGCCTGCGGCTGCAATTGGATTTGTAATCCAATATGCAATAGGTGCAAACGCTACATTTTCAGTTACTACTGTTTTAAATGCAATGGTTGGAACACATATTTTGATCGGAATTGGTGAGGCGATCATTACAGCACTAACTGTAAGTGCTGTGCTTGCAAGTCGATCTGATCTAGTTTTTGGCTGGGATAAGAAAAACTCCACACTTGAGATTAGAACTTAAGTGATGAAAATATCTAACCGTAAATTTTTTGCCAGTGCCATTTTGGTAAGCGCTTTACTTGCTGGTGGTGTTTCCTTTTACGCCTCCTCCTCCCCTGACGGATTAGAGAAGGTAGCTGAAGATGTAGGTTTCATCGAGACTGCTAAAGACCACACCCTAAGTGATTTCACCCTAGCTGATTACGGAGTTTCAGGGCTAGAGAATGCCCGCCTCTCAGTTGGTCTTGCTGGCTTGATTGGGGTAGTTGCAACTGCGGTAATTGCGGTGGGGTTTTTTACTTTGATTCGAAAGAAAGCAACTAGTAAAAATCAATAATTTAGCAAGTAAAGATAGATCAGTTCATCACCATGGCCATGATGTTGGTGAGCGACTTTATCTTCACCGACATTCAATTGCCCATCAAATTCCAGCACACATAAAAATTGTTGCAGGGCTACTATTTATAATTGTTGCAGTCTCAACCGACATTTCAAATTGGCCAGCTTTTATCGCTTTCTTTTTGATTATTATCTCTGTTACCCAGGTCGCTAAATTACCATTCAGCACTGTTGCAAAACGCTCACTGATTGAGATTCCCTTCATTTTATTTGCCATTTTGATGCCATTTTTTGGAACCGGAGAGCGGTTTGAGGTGGGATCTTTGAATTTGTATCGGGATGGCCTTCTAGCTGGAGCTAGCATCGTTGCTAAGGGCACATTAGGTATCTTGGTTGCAATTAATTTATCGGCGACTACCACGGCTAGAGAAATTTTGCGCGGGCTTGAGATTTTAAAGATGCCAACCCCAATGGTGCAGATTGCATCCTTCATGCTCCGCTACATAAATGTCGTAAATGATGAGATGCAGCGAATGGCAGTTGCTCGATCAGCACGTGGCTTTGAAGCAACTGGAGTTAGGCAGTGGCCAGTACTTGCAACTGCAGCAGGTGCTCTTTTTATTAGATCTTATGAGAGAGGTGAGCGCGTGCACCTGGCAATGATTGCCCGCGGCTACCAAGGTGATCTTCCGAAGGAAGAAAGAGTTGCCAATCATGCAAAAGATTGGATTACTGCTCTTTCAATTCCAGCACTTGCTTTGGCGATCTCACTTCTTAGTAACTGGTTAGGATAAATTCATGTCAAACTCTGAAAACTCTTTGGTTATTGAAGAGTTAGCCTTTGCCTATCCAGATGGAAACCAGGCTTTATTTGGTGTAAATCTAACTATAAAGCGAGGTGAAAGAGTTGCCTTGCTCGGGCCAAATGGCGCTGGTAAGACAACCTTAGTTTTACATTTAAATGGGATTTTATCCTCTGGTCATGGCCGAGTTTTTGTTGCAGGTAAATTAGTAGATAACGAAGATAAGGAATCGCTTAAACAAATTAGATCCAAAGTTGGAATTGTTTTTCAGGATCCCGATGATCAATTGTTTATGCCAACTGTTGGCCAAGATGTGGCGTTTGGTCCATACAATATGGGTCTACGTAACGGTGATCTGACTAAGGTTGTTGAAGACTCACTATCTTTAGTAGGAATGCTTGAGTACAAAGATCGCCCACCACATCATCTTTCATTTGGCCAACGTCGGCGAGTTGCTGTAGCAACAGTCTTAGCAATGAAGCCTGAGATATTAGTTTTAGATGAGCCTTCATCAAATCTTGACCCAGCAAGTAGACGTGAATTAGTCGATATTTTAAGATCCTTGGATATAACCATGATCATGGTTACCCATGATCTGCCATATGCCAATGAGTTATGCGAAAGAGCTTTGATTCTTTCGGGTGGAGTTATCGCAGCAGATGGAAAAACAACAGAGTTACTCAAAGACAAAGAGCTACTAAAAAAGCATAGATTAGAGCTACCGGTTGGGTTTACTCTCTAATCAACAAATAGATCATTTATAAACTCTTTGGTACCAGGCACTACTGCGTATTTATCCAAATCAACAATTCCCTCACTTGCTAATACCTCATCATCGATAAAGAAGTTACCCGAACACTCTTTACCTGATCGATTTAAAATTATGTACGCCGAATCGGCAAGAATATCTGTGGTTCGGCAAAATGCAGTATCAACCCCAGGAATCATTGCTAATGCTGCAGTATCGATTGCAGTTCTGGGCCACAGTGCATTAACACCGATGCCATCTCGTTTTAACTCATCAGCCAATCCCAAAACACACATACTCATTCCGTATTTAGCCATGGTGTAAGCCAGGTGAGGCTTAAACCATTTACCCTTCATTGATAAGGGTGGTGAGAGCATCAAAATGTGGGGGTTTCTTCCCTCTTGCGCGCTCTTCTTTAAATATGGCAAGCAGGCTTGGGAGGTAAGAAATGTGCCACGTGTGTTTACACCCATCATCAAGTCAAATCTTTTAGCAGGTGTGTTCTCGGTATTAGTTAAATTTATTGCAGATGCGTTATTAATCAATATATCTATGCCACCAAATGCACTACCAGCCTGTTCCACCGCTTTAGCTATCTGATTTTCATCGCGAAGATCACATTGAATCGCCAATGCTTTGCCACCAGCTGCTTCAATATCTTTTGCTGCAGTAAAGATTGTGCCGGGTAGTTTTGGATGTGCTTCCGTTGTTTTAGCGGCGATGGCAATCCAGGCACCATCTTTAGCCGCCCGTAAAGCGATGGCAAGTCCAATTCCGCGGGAGCCTCCGGTAACTAAAATTCTCTTGCCAGCTAATGTCATTACTTAGCCTTGCTCTTTTTTGCCAAGAAATTCATAAATGCCATCTGGGCCTCATCTGATTGAGTTGCTAATTTAAACAGCTCCCCTTCAGCCAGCATCACCTGATTCAAAGCTTCATGGGATCCGCTCTTTAACAATGCTTTAGTATTGATTACAGCAGTCGGTGGTTGCTCTGCTATCTCTTGCGCAAATGCCATTGCAGCCGATAACTCATCTTGAGCAATTGAATTTATTAAGCCCATATCTAGTGCCTCTTGTGCGGTAAATGTACGACCGGTAAAAAAGATTTCTGCAGCTTTGGCGTGGCCAACCAATCTGGGGAAATAGTAACTGGACCCACCCTCTGCAACTAAGCCAAGTGAAACAAAGGGCATTGAGAACTTGGTCTCTGGATTAGCAGTCACAAGATCACAATGCATCAACATTGTGGTTCCAATTCCAACTGCACTGCCCTTAACAGCAGCAATCAATGGTTTTGGGAAATTATGAATTGCAAATAAAAAATTAAATACTGGAGAGCCAGAGTCCATCTGCGGGTCATTGGCAAAATCATTTATATCATTTCCGGCAGTAAATGAATCACCATTTGCGCAAATAACCACAACTCGAATCCCAAAGTCAGCGGCTGCCTCATTTATCTTAGTTGCCAAAGTTTGATACATATCTTGGGTAAGAGCATTTTTCTTCTCTGGCCGATCTAAGGTTAGGCGCAAAACTGTGCCAATTTGCTCTGATTGAATAAAGCTCATTGCGCAATAGTAAGCGCAAATCGCCTCATCTCCACCCGCTTGGAAAATCAACACCTTCAGGGGCACAATATGAAGCAGATCATTGGAGAGTGACCTTGGATGTAAATATCCTGCTTCGGGAATTGACCCCATTTGAGCATCTTGTATGCGAACACCTTTGTGATGGTTTAACCAACTCTGCAATTGCTAAAGCCACATCACATACTGACAAGGTCGTAGAAAACACTGTTTCTAGAGTTGCCCATGCCTTCTCAATCAAATCAAATGGCGAGGTCAATGTTCGGGTGCTGCTAGCACTGGCTTATCGTTCGCACTTTGGCGACAAAGCTTTTGATAAATTAGGGATTGCCTGCCAACACCTAACTATCGGGCCAAATGGTGAGCAAATCTGCGGAAAGCATACTGATTAACTTTATTTTGTAGATTTAGCAATCTGGATTTAAGCCGTGCCATTCATTAAACACAATTAAGTACCAAACCCCTAAGGCATTAAATGTCTTAGGGGTTTTTAAATTACCAAAACGATCTTATCTTTCGATGCTACCTTCGATGAACTGTTCCACCTTTTGGTAAGCCTGTTCATCGGTGTATTGAATAGGTGGTGTTTTCATAAAGTAACTAGATGGTGATAGAAGTGGCCCGCCAATCTTGCGATCCAACGCAATCTTGGCACATCGAAGTGCATCAATGATGACTCCAGCTGAGTTTGGTGAATCCCAAACCTCAAGCTTGTACTCAAGATTTAATGGCACATCACCAAATGCACGACCCTCCAGTCGAACATACGCCCATTTACGATCATCTAGCCACGGGATGTAATCAGATGGCCCAATATGCACATTTTTATAACCTAACTCATAATCTAATTGTGAGGTGACAGATTGAGTTTTAGAGATCTTCTTTGACTCTAAGCGATCTCGCTCCAACATATTTTTAAAATCCATATTTCCACCCACATTTAATTGGTAGGTGCGATCTAGATGAACACCACGATCTTGGAATAGTTTTGCCATGATGCGGTGGGTAATAGTTGCTCCTACTTGCGACTTAATATCATCGCCAACAATTGGAATTCCAGCCTTTGTGAACTTGTCCGCCCAAAGAGGATCAGAGGCGATAAAGACCGGCAGGGCGTTAACAAAGGCACAGCCAGCATCAAGTGCGCATTGGGCATAAAACTTTGCAGCCTCTTCAGAGCCAACTGGCAGATAGCAGATTAAGACATCAACCTTGCTTGCCTTTAGCTCCGCCACTACATCTACCGCCGGGGCATCTGACTCTTTAATCGTCTCTTTGTAATAGCGACCAAGACCATCAAGTGTGGTGCCGCGTTTTACAACCACACCAGTCTTAGCAACTGTTGCAAACTTAATCGTATTGTTTTCACTTGCCCAAATAGCATCAGCTAAATCTAAGCCAACCTTTTTAGCATCAACATCTAGGGCTAGGACAAAGTTGATATTCTTAATGTGATAGCCACCAAGTACTGGGTGCATCAAACCAGGAATCTCGGTTTCGTTAGTAGCATCCTTGTAGTAGGTAATTCCCTGAACCAATGAATTGGCGCAGTTTCCCACTCCAACTATTGCTACCCGGATCTCCCCTTTATTTTCTACGCTCACGAGCTCTTCCTTTCGGTTTTTATCATCTCTTCCAGCCAAGCGATCTCTCGCTCTGCTGATTCCAATGAGTGACGGCGCCACTCAACTAAATAGGTATCAATTCCCTCTGGTGTTTTTGCTAAGTCCTTGCGAACAATCTCCGCCTTCTCAACTAATCTGCGATGGCGCCCCTCTAAAATTCTGACGCGATTATTTCTAGGTGTTGGTCCAAAAAAAGCAAACCGGACCTCAAATCCTTCATCCTCAAAGGAGTCAGGGCTGGCACTTTGCATTAAAGATGCAAAACGCTCCCTACCCTTGCCAGTTAACTCATAGACAATTCTTGATCTTCTCGATAAACCACCAGAGTCGGAAAATGATTGTTCGATTAAGTTTGCCTCTAACATCTTGCGAAGTTGTGGGTATAAAACGGAGAAACTTAATGCCCGAAATGGACCATAGATAGCACTCATCCGCTTTCGTAACTCATACCCATGAAGTGGTCCCTGGGAGAGCAGGCCAAGGAGAGCAAACTCCAAGGATTGGGAACGAGATCTCACTGGCTGCCTATCTACTAGATATATCGAATCGATACTATCGAGTATTTAAACCCATTATCGAAATATTGGCAACCCATACAATTAAAGCGTGTTCCTCTCAGATGCCATTCCATCCCGGCTCTGGGAGTACCTAGTAGCCACGATTTTGATCATTCTCGCCCCTGGCCCATCGGTGCTCTTCACCATCGCCCGTGCCATCGCCTGGGGCAGGTTGGCGGCAATTGCCACCGTGATTGGAAATGCCGGTGGAATGTTTTTGGTATCCATCTTGGTGGCGCTGGGGTTAGGTCCACTGTTACAAAGATCTGAGCTGTTTTACCACGCAATTCAATGGGCAGGTGGTGGTTATCTGATCTATCTAGGTTATGCAGCGATTGCAGCTAGCAAAAGCCACTCTCAAGATCTGCAAAGCACCGATGGCGCAAGACCATCCTTTTTTACATCAATAAAAAATGGCTTTTGGGTAGGGACCTTAAATCCTAAATCAATAGTTTTCTTCGCCGCAATCTTGCCCCAATTTGTTGATCAAGAAAAAAGCAATGTCACAGCGCAATTGCTGCTGCTAGGTGGAATATTTGCCCTGGTAGCGATGATCTCTGATGGTGCTTATGGCTTACTCGCTGGCACGATTAGAAGTTGGTTGTCGGGTGATTTAAGAAGATTGATATTTATGCGCCGATTTGGTGGGGTGGTAATGATCGGACTTGGCATATTTACCATTTTCTCCGCAGTAATAATAGGTTAATCACCGATATTTTCGTGGCGATCTATCCTTTTGTCACCGCAAGCAGGCAGACTTACACTGCTTAACAAACCAAAATCAGGCACCTAGTTAAGGGTGGGTAACGAAAGAAGAGTAATAGTGGCCTCATCAAATGCAGTTGGAAATGCCCGCGAATTTATCTCACCCTCCGATTTAACTTTTTCCTGGGGATCTTGTCACCGATGCCTTTGGTTAAATTACAACCACGGCCTTCGTACCCCAGGTTTTATGCCTTTGGTGGGAGATCTAGCCAGCATGCAAGAAAAGTACTTTGCAGATAAAAGCTGTGCCGATATTGCCCCGGTTTTGCCAGCTGGAAGGGTCGCTGATTTAGGAGGATGGGTTAAGTCAACCTTTATTACAGTAAATGGGCAGCCCACAAAGTATGCAATTCGAGGCAAATATGATTTATTGATTGAGTTTTCTGATGGCAGCTTTGGCATTATTGATTGCAAATTTCAAGCAAAGGATTCCGATAAAACAGAGCTCTACCAACCACAACTTGAGGCATATGCATTTGCGTTAGAAAATCCTGCAACTGGTGCTCCAAAGCAGGTTTCAGTTATGGGACTTCTAGTTTGGTCATTACTGGAGCCAGCTGGTGATGTTAATAAAGGCTTTGGTTTAAAGTTAAAACACACCTGGCGACCAATTGAACGAAACCCGGCAGCCCTTGGTGAGCGCCTTACCGATTTTATTACCGTGGTAAGTGGTCCGATGCCAGCTGCTAAAGACAACTGCGATATGTGTAATTACCTAAATCAGCGACGAGAGTTTATTGGCGCTCAGTAAATCAGACATCATCCTCATCAAAATCAATTCTCTCTCTTAAGCTCTTTTTGATTGCATCTTTAGCATCAGAGGCGTACATATGTGGCACATACTCTTGCTTTGATAACTCAGCAATCTTCTCCATTAATTGATTGGTGGCAGCTCTTAACACCGTCTGATCGGTTGAATCGCCAGAAAAATACATTGGTTCACCAAAGACCATCTCAACCCGCCTTACCTTGGGCACCACCTGCCCAGTCGGTTGTATCTCTGCGGTGTTAAACATCGCAACTGGCACAACTGGTGCTCCTGACTCAATTGCCATTCGTGCAATACCAGTTCGACCTTTATATAACCGTCCATCTGGGGATCTTGTCCCCTCTGGATAAATTCCAACGCAATGTTCCTCTTTAAGCAACCTTAAACCAGTCAAGATCGCCGCCTCACTACGTTTGCCACCAGATCGATCAATCGGAACCTGACCCAGCGCAATAAAGGTTAGTTTTTTAATTAGACCTTTTAAACCAGGTGAGGTGAAGTACTCACTCTTTGCTAAGAAGGTGACATTACGTGGCACAACCAGTGGCATAAAGATTGAATCGCTAAATGAAAGGTGGTTGGAGGCGATTATCACCGGTCCGGTGCTTGGCACATGTCTTAATCCACTTACCTTTGGCCTAAAGATAAACATCAATAGCGGGATTAAAAATGACTTCAAGATCTGGTATGGCATAGGGATAATTTAGTGGCTAAGCCAATCTATGACACCATTCGAGCGTGAATTCCATTCCAAACTCAGCCGGATTTACCCTGATGGGTGGAAAAATTGGAGTGCTACTTATCCATGGTTTCACCAGCACACCAATCAGTATTGCCCCGTGGGCAAAATTTTTAAACAACGCTGGTTACACCGTAGTTGCGCCATTGCTTCCTGGACATGGCACCAGCTGGCAACAGATGAATCAAACAACTTGGCAAGATTGGTATGGCGAGGTTGAGAAATCTTTTTTGGAGTTAAAGAAAAGTTGTGATCGAGTATTTGTTGCAGGCTTCTCAATGGGAGCAACCTTAGCCCTTAGGCTGTGCCAGATTCGTGGCTCTGAGGTGGAGGGTCTGATTGTTTTAAACCCCTCAATTCATGATCGTAGATGGTTTATGAAATTTGTTCCGATTTCAAAGTTTCTAATTGGTTCAATTGGTAAAGGTCCAACTGATGTAGCAGCGCCAAATCCGCCAATTCATGCTTATGGCCGAACTCCATTAAAAGCATTGGATTCCCTTCGTAAATTATGGAGGCTAGTAGAGCGTGATCTTTACTTGATTGATTTACCAATCATGGTGGCTTACTCAATTAATGATCATGCAGTTGACCCAGAGAACTCAATGACGGTGATAGACAATGTATTTTCAGTAGATATCCGGGAGGTTGTTTTTGAAAACTCATTTCACAATGTTGCGTTGGATTTTGACTTAACGCAGTTAAATATCGAAAGTAAAATCTTTATTGAAGATGTTTTATCTGGTGCGGTAAAACGCGGCTCAGATTTTAATGAAAGTGATTTAGTCGATGCTGAGTTTGAGTCAATTGTTTCTGGCTTATCCCTTGATCAATCCGCACCTACCACCTACTTAGATGAGTTAGAAAAGATTGATCAGGCAAATCTATTTACTCCGCCAAATCCTGGCAAGATAAAACTTGATCAAATGCAACGAAGTTCAGTGGTGGCATTGTTGGGTTCTGGTGCATATCTAATACTTTATTGGTTTACTGATTTTGAATTTATTGGAGTTTGGCCAGCGGTGTTGGGGTGCTTAGCCTCGGTGGCGATAATCATTTGGCGAACTGCTCGAACAGAGGATGACTTTGATGATGGAGCTAGTCTCTAACTAAATCCGCCGCTCCAATTAAGCCAGCATCATTGCCGTGTTTGGCCGCAATAATTTTTGGTAACAGATGAGTACCAGCAAATGGCATATACCTCTCCATTGCATTTCTTACCCTAGTTAGAAACAACTCCCCTGCCTCAACTACACCACCACCAACTACGATCGCCTGCGGATCTAGCAACAATGTGTAGGAGGCGCAGGCGCTACCCAGCCAATCTGCTTGTTTATCAAATGCAGCAAGTGCCAACTCATCACCATTTTTCGCTGCTTGGGTCAAAATAGAGCCAGTTAGATTGGCAAAATCACCATTACACATAGGTAATAACCCCTCTGCTTGCTTTGGGTTGGCGGCGATCGCCTCTTTCGCATAACGCATTAATGCACTTCCGGAGGCGTACTGCTCGATACAGCCAAATGCTCCACAACCACATTGCAAACCTTTTGGTTGCACAATCATGTGACCAAACTCTGCACCAATTCCATTAGCTCCTCTAAACAATTTCCCATCAACTACTAGACCGCCCCCCATGCCAGTGCCAATAATGAAAAATATAACGGGATTTAACCCTTGAGCATTTCCAAATTTATACTCAGCCCACATGGCTGCATTTGCATCATTTTCAGCGATTACTGGAAGATTAAAAACTTTTTTTAACTCAGCCACAAAATTTAACTTACTTAAATTTGCAATATTTGGTGCACCTACGATTGTGCCTTGATCTTTTGAGATTAATGCTGCGACGCTGATACCAATTCCTGCGATTTGATGTTTGCCTTGAAACTCTTTAATCAAATCAATAATGGTGGTTATTAGCGCAGCTCCGCCGCTTGCAGGGGTAGGACGTCGGGCAGAGTCAATAATTGTGCCCTTGTTATCTACTACCCCACCTAATACCTTGGTGCCACCAATATCAATACCAATTGTTAGAGCAGATGTTGCAATATTGTTGCTCAATTAATTTTCCAGTTTTTCCTTTAACTGTTTTAAGGTTAAATCAATTGTTGCTTTCTCTGCCTTAGTTCGCATGACATCTGGAACAGGCATAGATAATGCAACGGTTAATTCAAAGGTAACCTCAGACTCATCACCATTATCTTTAACGATGTATGCCCCACTCATATCGGTTAATAGGTCAGCATCCTCAAGTGAGTAATCCACTCGATCTGGATACCCAGACCAATCAAAATTTAAGGTTGGCTTATCCTTTAATGCACCAGCATCAACAGAAAATTTCGCCTGTGTAACTCTGCCATCGCCATTTGATGCCAGCACTGTTACTGACTTAAATGAGGTAGACCAGGTTGGAAAGTTTGCAATATCAAAGAGAACAGCCCGGACATCATCTGCGCTGGCTGAGATTGTTACGGTGGAGGTGGTTGGGTTGCTCATGGCGCAAGGTTACCCTGAAGTAGCCAACCCGATTAGCCCATTCCTGAGAGTTATCAATAGGTTCTAGCGCAATTTAGTGGAAGCCAGTAGCGTGGGTCTATGAATGAGATAACTATTCCAGCATTAATTCCAGCCGCAGTCGCCGGCAACTTAACAAATCTAATTTCAGAAAGAGCTCACTTTGAGCCGCAACGAGTAATCGTCTCCCGCCCATTAGGTGATGGCTGGCAAGCTGTTACCGCCAAAGAGTATGAGGAGGAGATCAAGGCTGTTGCCAAGGGATTGATCGCAGCTGGTATCTCATTTGGCGACCGAGTAGCGATTATGGCAAAGACTCGGTATGAGTGGACAGTTCTAGATTTTGCAATCTGGTATGCCGGTGCAGTTCCGGTACCTATTTATGAAACCTCTAGCGCAGAACAGGTGGAGTGGATATTAACTGACTCTGCGGCAGTTGCAATAATTGTTGAGACTCCGGCATTGGCAGAGTTAGTCCAACCGGTACTACCTGCTGCATGTAAGAAAGTTTGGAATATTACCTACAACGCACTTGCCACCTTGACCCATGAAGGAAAAGATGTAAGTGATGATGAAATTGCAAAACGTCGTGAGAGATTAAAACCAGAGACACTTGCAACTTTAATTTATACCTCTGGCACCACTGGTAAACCAAAAGGTGTGCAGTTAACACATGGAAACTTCTTATCTGAGTGCGGAAATGTGGTCAATGGCGCAAGTGATCTATTCTTAAAGCCTGGTGGTTCAACTCTTTTGTTCCTGCCAGTTGCCCACGTCTTTGGTCGAATGGTGCAAATTGGTTCAATTACCGCTGGCTTACATCTTGCCCATTGCAGCGATTTAACAAAACTACCAATAGACCTGGCATCATTTAAGCCAACCTTCGTATTGGCAGTGCCACGTATATTTGAAAAGGTTTACAACGGCGCTGAAGCAAAGGCACAAGCAGCTGGTAAAGGAAAGATCTTCCATAAAGCTGCTGAGGTAGCAATCGCTTATAGCAAGGCTTTAGATAGTAAAAAGATCTCACCACTTTTGAAATTGCAACATGGGTTATTTGATAAGTTGGTTTATGTAAAGATTCGCACCGGTTTAGGTGGCAGAGTAGAGGCTGCGATCTCAGGTGGTGCGCCATTAGGTGAACGCCTTGGCCACTTCTATCGTGGAGCTGGTATTAGAGTTTTAGAAGGTTATGGATTAACCGAAACTACAGCCGGTGCAACATTGAATTTAACAACCGCACACAAGGTTGGATCAGTTGGTAAGCCAATCCCAGGCACCACAATCAAGATCGCTGAAGATGGCGAGGTCTTAATAAAAGGTGCAATTGTGATGCAAGGTTATTGGCAAAATGATGCAGCAAACAAAGAGACCTTCACCTCAGATGGTTACTTTAAATCAGGAGATCTTGGAAAGATTGATGATGAAGGTTACCTATCAATTGTTGGCCGTAAGAAAGAGCTAATTGTTACCGCAGGCGGTAAGAATGTTGCGCCTGCCGTATTAGAAGACAGATTGCGTTCACATCCACTTATTAGCCAATGCATGGTGGTTGGTGATAACAAACCATTTATCGCGGCATTGATAACAATTGATCCAGATGCGATTAAGCCTTGGGCTGCTGCTAACAAAAAAGAGGGTGCATCAATCGCTGATTTAGCTAAGGATCCAACCCTGCAAGCGGTAATTCAAACTGCAGTTGATGAGACTAATAAGGCTGTCAGTAGGGCTGAGTCAATTCGAAAGTTCACAATTTTACCGGTTGACTTCACAATTCCTGGCGGACAATTGACCGCTAAGTTATCTGTAAAGCGCCATGTAGTTTCGCAGCAATTTGCTCGCGAGATTGATGAACTCTTCGCCTAATTCAGAACGTACTCGACTTGCTCGAGAGCTTCATGATGGACTTGCTCAAGAGTTAGCTGCCTTTGGCTATCGATTAGATCAAGTAATTGGTGATGAGAATTTAGGGAGTAAAAATCGCTCTACCCTGCGTGATCTGCGCCTTACCCTCTCAGCAATACTAAATCAGGTGCGAGATGAGATTTATGAGCTGCGAACTCAAGATTCAAAGAGTTTTTATCAACAAGTTCAAGATCAGGTACAACCACTACTTTCAGATACATCAATAAATTTTGAGGTCACAGGTGAGATCCTCCCTGATGCAGCCCACAAATATGAGTTACTTCGAGTTATCCGAGAGTTAGTATTAAATGCAAAGCGATATGCAAACTGCCAGCAGATTAAAATCACTTTAGAGCCAAAGCGAATCTCGGTAGTAGATGATGGCGGTGGTGGAGTTAAAGATAAGCCCAATTCATTTGGTATGACTGGGGTAATTGAGCGGCTTGCCCTGATTGGGGCACAAATCAAGGTTGATTCAACCGCAGCTGGTACTTTGGTAGAGATTACCTTTTAAAGTGCGAGTACTGCTAGTAGATGATCATGCGCTAATTAGAGCTGCAGTTGCGACGGCGCTTAAAGAAAAAAACTTTGAGGTAGTTGCTGAGGCTGCAACTGTAAATCAAGCACTTGCCATGCTAAACACCCACCAACCTGAAATCACAGTAGTTGATATAAATCTTGGTGCCGCAAGCGGATTGGAGGTAATCAAACAAGCACATACTGCCAAGATGAAGAGTAAATTTGTGGTGCTGACAATGCATGATGATCAACAAACACTTGAGTTAGCCAAGGCAGCTGGTGCAGCCGCCTTTATTACCAAATCGGCACCAACTGATTCACTTATTGAGGTAGTACAAAGTGTGGCTGCTGGTGTAGATAGGTTTCTAAAAGCTGGTGAGATCAAAAAATCTAAAGTTAGAAAAGATTTTGATCTCACCCCCAGAGAGTTAGAGGTGCTCTCACTACTTTCATCCGGGGCAACAGCAAATGCAATTGGGGCGGTCTTGTTTTTAACTGAAGCTACAATCAAAACCCATCTAGCAAACATCTATCGAAAGTTAGGAGCTGCAAATCGCGCTCAGGCGGTTGCAATCGGCATCGAAAATAATTTAATCACCAATTAGTATCTGGTTAAATTTCTTTGACCAAGTAGAAGCTTGCCAGTTTTCAATCACCCAACCCCTACCTGCTTGACCTAGCTGCTTGGCAGCGGTGGGATTTGCTAGCAATTGAGATATTTTTTCAGCAATATCTGCGCAGTCATTTCCATCTACCAGCAAGCCGGTAACCTTATCTAGAACCGCATCAACTGCTCCGCCAGAGTTTCCAACTATTATTGGTAGGCCACAGGCACTTGCCTCTAAATAGACAATGCCAAGTCCCTCCACCTCTAATCCAGAAAATCTTGATCGAACTGGCATAGCAAAGACCTGCCCTAAAGATATGTAATCTGGCAACTCATCATGGGAGACTCTTCCGGCAAAAACTACCTTTGGTAATACACCTAATTGTTTAGCCGAGTTAAACAACATATGTTTAATTGGCCCTTCACCGACTAATAGCAAAATTGCATCTGGAAATCTCTCCAGAATTTTTGGCAATGCCTTCACTAACTCATCTTGTCCTTTTCGGTGGACCAATCTGCCAACACTGACAATCACTTGCCTGCCATCTAATCGATACTTTTCAATTAAATCCTTCCGTGGTGGGCGGGGAGTAAAGTGATTGGTATCGATGCCAGGTGCAATTTGCACAAACTTTTTACTCTCACCACTTACCTTAATAATCTGACTCTTTGTGAACTCACCCAAATATCCCAAATAATCCACCTCGGTGATGATCTTTTTGAGCAAGCCTTTGAGCATTGGAATCTTTGCCCACCACACCTCATGGCCATGAGATAAAGCAACGATATTGGTAGCACCAGCTGCTCTTAATTTGCCGGCCATTAAACCAAGCGGTGCGGCTGCGCCAAACCAAATATTTTTTGCCCCGCTTTCTTTAAGAATTTTTACCGCCCTACCTAAAACTCTTGGAGTTGGCAACAAAATTCTCGCCCGATCTCGAATTACCACTACCCCGTATTTTTGTAGTAATTGTTGATCAAATGCCTGATCGCCTTTTTGGCTGGAGGTATAAATCGTCAAACAGTTCTTGGGTAAGCCTTCAATTAAACCAAGCACAAATGTCTCAATGCCACCTGCTCTAGGCCCTAGATCATTGGTGACTAATAGAACTTTTTGTTGATTAGAGACGGCGAGCTCCAATATAAGGTTTCTTACCCATATTCATATTGGCAATTTTTACCCGGCTGCCTGATCTAGGTGCATGCAGCATTCGATCCGGTCCTAAATAAATTCCCACATGTGAAATTGGTTTACCAAAAAATACTAAATCTCCAGGTCGTAAATCTTTTTTAGCTACCGCCTTGCCATATCGATACTGTGCTCTCGATGAGTGAGGCAGGGATACACCTGCAGCGGCAAAGGCGCGCATGGTCAAGCCAGAGCAATCCCAGTAGGTAAGCCCATCTGCTCCAAATACATACTTATCCCCAATCTGAGCTAGGGCATATTTAATTGCTGTACCGGCCCGGCCAGATAAAGTAGCGTACTTACTAGCATCACTTAAAGACTTTTGTTGATCTGCATCCTCTTCATCCTCAGTTAATTTTGCTAACCGCTCCCGTTCGGCCGCTGTTAACTTAGCAAGTAATGCCTCTGCCTCTTTTAACTTAGAGTTTGCCAGGGCCAACTGCCTAGTAAATTTCGCCTCTGCAGCTTTTACCATCGCTAACTTATCTTCTACAGTTAATGAGGTTGCAGTTAATCTTTGGGTTGCAACTGAGAATTTCTTTAAATCCGCTGTCTTTTGTCTAGTTACCGCCTCTAATGAGCCAGCTGCTGATAGGTAAAGTGTTGGATCGGTGGAAAAGAGCAACTCAAGTGATTGGCTAAGTGGGCCAGATTTGTAACGCTCATTTGCAATTACGCCAATTGATTTATTAAGTGCAGTAACTGAAGCACCTTGTTGACTTGCCTGCTGTTGCACAGTCTCTAAGGTCTTTTTTAACTTTGCTAACTGCACCTTTGCCTCTTGGGCACCCTCGGCGGCGGTTGTTGCCTGCTCCTGTAGCTCTCGTACCCTGCCCTGCACCTCAATTAGATTTGGCGCAGCATTTGCTGAGATTGGAAATAAAAGACCAACTGCGATAACAAAGGCAAAAATCCAGCGCAAGGAGTACCTCATCAAGAAAGGCTAACTGCTTAAAGTGGGCAAACTCAACCCATCGCAAGCGTGCTCGGCTGAGAATTACCTAAAATTAATAAGATTTTGCGCCTATCTACCCAGTTTTCTTTCTGCCACCTTGGCCTTTGCTGCCAGGGGTAAATCGCAAGGGGGGAACCAAGCCAACCTTGGCTAGATTATTTATTGCAGCCGCATGGGTGTTACTTAGCTCAGCTTTTTTAACAGGTGCTGGTGAGATTTGCAGCAGCACTGATACAACACAATCGCCACAGGCGATATCGCGCATTACACAACTTTCACAATCGATGATCATTGCTAAAGATTAGAGCTGACCACTGACAGTGGGTAGCCTTAAGCACTATGCGAGAAGTGATCACCTGCGCCAACCTAATTGTGGGCAAAGATGGCTCAACTACCCTGGTCGGATCATCGATCGGCCTTTCAACTGAGGCAGATCGAAGCCGATTTAAAGCACTTCGCCAAAAGAGTGATCTGATCTTAATCGGTGGAAATACCGCCCGACGAGAGCCTTACAAACGCACACCAATTCCACTTTATATTCTTACCCACTCAAAAGTTAGATTGCAACCAAAAAATCAATTAGCTAAACAATTCTCACTCTCTCCTGCTGAATTCATAAGTGAAATCGCAAACAACTTTGAAGCCACTAAAACTACACCGATAAATTTACTTATCGAGGCTGGACCAAAGCTTCTATTAGAAATGGTGAGGCAGGGATTAATTGATAATCTGTATTTAACTGTTAACCAGGAAAAGAGTGGTGAAAATCAAATTTCTATATCAGATTTGACAAAAGGTTTTGAGTTAATCAGTAGTGAGGAAATCTCACCTTGTCAGTTTAGGTATTACAAAAAATTAACTAATTGAAATAACTGCTACACCGGCAATAGCAAATGCAATTCCTAGGTATTGAACTTTATGCAAACGCTCATGCAGTAACTTAAATGCTAACAATGCGGTAACTATTGGATAAAGTGAACCCAAAACAACTGCAAGTGAGACTAACCCCTTAGTTGTTGCCACACCTAACAGTAAATTTGCAATAAAGTCAGCACCACCAATTGCAATCAAAATTGGCAGCTCCTTCTTGGTGAAGCCACCAATGGTTCGATAACGCGCAAACAACAAAAGCGCTACCATGAAGGTGGCAAAACGCATTGTGGTCATGGTCATGATTGCACTGCTCTCAGATCCTTTAGCAATAAATGTGACCGCTCCACCAAATCCAAAAGCTGCAATAACTGCAAACAGAATGGGCTTAAGGGCAAAACCACCTTTGATCTCTGGACCACTGGCAAAGAAAGCACCAGTTAAAGCAATACCCATGCCCATTAGTTGCCCATCATTTGGCTTTTCACCATTGATAAATGCAATTGTCAGCGGAATAAACACACTCAGTGCACTTATTGGTGCAACAACTCCCATTCGTCCAGTTGCTAATCCTGAGTAAAAAGCAACTAATCCGATAAATCCAAGTAATCCAGCAAATATGCCTGATAAAAAGTAGTTGTCCCAGGAAAGTGTTGGCCTAAACCAGGAGGAGCTAATCAACACAATCAAAATTCCAATTAATAGGCCAATTGCCTGAGAAACAGCGGTGACCGCTATTGCCTGATAGCGCTTAGATAATTTTCCACCTAAAAAATCCGCTCCACCCCAAAGTATGGAGGATAGAAGTGCTAGCAATGAGGCCATCGGTGGATCCTACTGGGTTGAATTACTGCTAATTGCGCTGAGTCTGCTCGTGCCTACACATACTTACTCATTTAACAATTTATCCTTAGGTAGTGAGCAAAACTTTTGATCAATTAATTCAACCTATTTTGGCGTTAAAGCCAAGAGGTGAAATTTTGCTTGAAACAGTACCTGCTCCGCAAAAACTTGCACCCTTTGCATTAGCAATGACCGCTGATGTTTTAGAGGATGCAGCCACCGGACGATTTGTTTTACTTCATGATCCAGCTGGCCAAGAGGGCTGGGGTGGGCAATGGCGGTGCGTAACATTTGCGCGAGCAGCAATAGATCTTGAAATGGCTTCAGATCCTCTTTTGCCTGAGATCGGTTGGGCATGGTTAATCGAATCTTTGAAAAAACATGGTTGTGAATTTATTAACCCAAGCGGCACTGTTACAAGAGTTGCTAGCGCCTCATTTGGTGAATTGGTGGAGCGAGATGAGGATTCTGAGATTGAAGTTCGCGCTTCATGGACACCAAGTAATGAAAGTAATTTGATAGAGCATGTAAATGCCTGGCTGGATTTGCTGGCAATCAGCGCTGGACTGGAGCCAATTCCGCAGGGAGTTAGCCCAATTGCTCGTAATAGTTAGAATTCTCTAAGTAATGCTGACTCCACTCTTATCCCCACGTGCTGGCACCCCTGAAATATCTGCAGATGAGAGCAGTTTTGAAAAAGTAATAAAGGATTTATTGGCAGGTGATGGATCAATTGCCATTGATGCCGAACGTGCCTCTGGTTATCGCTATAGTCAAAAAGCTTATTTAATTCAAATTTTTCGTAAAAATGGTGGCCTGCATTTAATTGACCCAATTGGGTTGCAAGGATCAAAACTTTGGCAAAAGTTTAATCAAAGCTTCGCAGAGATTGAGTGGGTGATTCATGCCAGCACCCAAGATTTACCCTGTTTAATTGAGGTTGGTTTAATGCCTAAGAAACTATTTGATACTGAGTTAGGGGCACGAATAGCTGGCTGCCCAAAGGTTAGTTTAGGTGCACTTGCTGAAAGTTTGTTGGAGTTGCAACTGGCGAAGGAGCATTCAGCAGTTGATTGGTCAATCAGACCACTTCGCCCGGAATGGATAAATTACGCCGCCCTTGATGTCGATATCCTGCTGGAGATTAGAGACAAGGTTGAGCAAATGCTGATTGAACAAAATAAACTCAAGTGGGCAGTGCAAGATTTTGAGTCAATTTTAAAGGGGTATCGAGATTTTAAGTTTTCAGATACGCCAAAACCAGATCGCTGGCGAAAAACCTCAGGAATGCACAAGGTGCGAGATCGATTAACCATGACAATTGTTAAGCAGCTTTGGCTGAGCCGGGATCAATTGGCGCAGGAGTTAGATCTAGCTCCAGGCAGAGTGTTAAATGATGAGGCGATAATCGAGTTGGCAATTAAGCGACCTGAAAGCTTAGAGGAGGTAGCAAAGGTAATAGGTTGGCGAACCAGATTAGAGTCCCCGCCATTTAATCGTTGGTTAAAGGTTTTAAATCTTGCTCTTTCTACGCCTATTGAGCAACAGGTGCAATTACGGGTTGAGTCACAATCTCTACCGCCACTTCGAGTTTGGAAAGAGAAAAATCCGATTGGGTATGCCCGACTAACCCATGTCCGGGCCGCCTTGGCGGAGTTATCTACCCAACTACAAATTCCAACTGAGAATTTAATAACCCCAGAGTTTATAAAACGGATTTGTTGGCAGCAGCCGCCAAGTAGCGATAGTGAGTATGAGAGTTTTGTCGTAGCTAAGTTGCAACATTTAGGGGCTAGGAGTTGGCAGGTAGAGCAAGTCTCTAAATTAGTAGCATCCAAGTTGGGCGAAAGTGAGCCATTGATAATTCCAGAGCCAGTTGAATCTGAGAGTCAAAGCGCTGAGGAAAATAACTCCTAACACCCCGATTCAAGCCTCACTATCCATTTTCACTACTGGCGAGTAACCTACTGCCATACCGATGAACAGTGAGCTAGGGGTTAAGTATGAGTAAAACCGCAACATCCAAAACCAATGTGGTCTTAGTGGATGCAGTAAGGACGCCCTTTGGTAAAGCGGGTTCTTTATATGCTCAAACTAGAGCTGATGACATTATGGTGCGCTGCATTCGCGGATTGTTAGAGCGAAATCCAAATCTGCCAGTTAATCAAATTGATGATGTTGCAATTGCGGCAACTACTCAAACTGGTGATCAAGGAATGAATATCGGTAGATCTGTTTCAATTTTAGCTGGTATTCCAAAAACTGTTCCTGGCTACTCAATTGATAGGTGGTGTGCTGGCGCACTAACTGCGGTAACCGCTATCGCTGGTGGCATAAATATGGGTGCATATGACTTAGCAATTGCTGGTGGTGTGGAGCATATGGGAAATCATCCGATGGGTGATGGCTTCGATCCAAATCCACGTTACTTAGCAGAAAAGATTGTGGACACCGATGCATTGCAAATGGGCGCAACTGCTGAGAGATTGCATGACAAGTTTCCTCACCTAACTAAAGAGCGGGCAGATAAGTATGCGCTAGCTTCGCAACAAAAAACTGCAGCAGCATATGCAGCAAATAAAATTCAACCAGATTTGATTCCAGTTGCAACAAGAAATATTGAACTTGGTTGGGGTGTTGCAACTGTTGATGAGCCACCTCGGCCGCAAACCACATTAGAGGCTTTGGCAGCGCTGAAAACACCATTTAGACCAGCAGGTCGGGTGACTGCAGGAAATGCTGCAGGTTTAAATGATGGTGCAACCGCTGCATTATTGGCCTCAGCGGATAAAGCTAAAGAGTTAAACCTTTCCATTAAGGCCAAGATGGTGGCATATGCATTTGCTGGTGTGGAGCCAGAGATTATGGGATATGGACCAGTTCCCAGCACAATCAAAGCGCTGAAAAAAGCAGGTTTGGATATTACTGACATTGGTTTATTTGAGGTCAATGAGGCTTTTGCAATTCAAGTGCTTTCATTTTTAGATCATTTTGGAATTGCAGATGATGACAAGCGGGTAAATATCTATGGTGGCGCAATCGCTGTTGGTCATCCGCTAGC